>ERZ840096.194-NODE-194-length-102861-cov-17.126014_pt1 | contig 102861 bp, 128 predicted proteins | sample MGYA00519878_ERZ840096 | MGnify/ENA primary metagenome ERZ840096 (study PRJEB31850, sample SAMEA3708865) | human gut metagenome | biome: human gut; feature: human-associated habitat; material: faeces | place: China | collected 2014 ...
TCTGGGAAAATTTAAACAAAAGGTGAATCAGGCAAAAACCGGAACCAGCCCTCTAACTGGTAAGCCTATGAATGTACCCGAAAGTCGTTCGTTGTCTTTTAAGCCATCTAAAACAATCAAAAAGATTGTTGAACCTGCTAAAAAGCAATCCGGTAAGGCAAAGGGTAAAAAATAAGAATTCGTTATTCAGACTGAGGTTTTAATTTCAAAAAAGATGTGATGACTGTAAAATGTTGTCGCATCTTTTGTTTTTGTTAAGATTTATCCTGAATTTCTTGGTTAATTCCAAAATTCTTTACAACTTTGCTTCGTCAAACAATGAATAACGTATGAATAAGCGAGTAGATTTTGTATCGGGTGGTTATTACATTTTAACCGATGAAGAACAACAAATTTATGAAATTTGTGGAGATACATGGTTAGACGAATATTGCCGTTACATATCAGATAACGACATCATGTATGATGAACCTACTGTAAATACAACTTCTTCTGAAAATAAATCTAAACAGAATATATTGCACAAATTATGGCGACTATTACATTTATAGGAAAACAGCCTGATATGTTTCAGCATGCCGATTTTACCCGGCGTAATTTTCGTGGATTAATAGACATGGATAAAATGCTGGACCCTCATGGTTCCACTATTTATGAAATGAATTCCCAGCGTACCTATACATTTAGGTATGCTAATTTAAAGAATTTCGATAAACTTAATGGACGGTACCTGACATGTCAGGAATACCCTTCTGAAAATTTTTGGGTTTTAAGTCCCAAATGGATGCTGAATCAACAGTACTTATCAAAAGAAAAGATGAACTTTTACAATAAGATTTTAGATAGTTTATCTCTTGGCTCATGCTCAGGGGCCAAATTGAAAAGATTAGTTGAAACCGGAAAAATTAAAATTGTATGGATGCAAAACAAAAGTATTTAGAGGAAATCAGAGAGCTTGATGAAAGCTATATAGAAGAAAAGCGTCGAATTTTACTTGAATATGCCCGGCAACACTGCCCCTATAAAAGAGGGGATCAGGTTAGAGATGTCACCGGGTGGATTGAAATACAAAAGGTTTTAGTTACTTACCGTAGAAAAAACCTTCCACAAATAGAATTACATGGTGTATGTCTGACTAAAAGTAAAAAACCATGCTCTAATGGAGCAACCAGAACAATACTGCTTGACGAAATTATACAGAAATGAATAACGTAGAAGAACAAAGAAAATTATTCGACCGTATGGTACGGGAATATGAAATTCGTGCTTTTATCAATAAAGACCCCATTAAATTTTCTCACAGATGGAGGGAACAGGTGAATAGAGAAATCACAGGAATTATTGCCTCATGGCTGGCGTATGGTAGCCGGGCTGTATTTCTGAATGTTCTTGAAAAACTGTTTACATATATGGGAGAGCTGAATAGCACTCCCTATCGTTTTATAATGGATAAAAGATACATAGAAATGAGCCGCACCCACCCGGTAAATAAAACTCTGTACTGTTTTAATACCTATGCAGACTTTTATGATTTATGTGAGGTTTTACATGGCATATATACCCGTTATCCTACCTTAGAAGAAGCTGTACATAAAACTTTTGTGCATAATGGGCTTGCTACTGATCTAGTAGCTTCTGTAACGAATTTATTTAACGGTGAGGTAAAAGGTATTCCGACCGATGTAAAATCAGCCTGTAAACGTATTAATATGTTTCTGCGGTGGATGATTCGAAAAGACAGCCCGGTAGATTTGGGTTGCTGGCAAATGTTCAGCCCAAATCTTTTACTGATGCCTTTAGATACCCACGTTGCACGTGTAGGTCGTCAACTAAATCTCATTACCCGTAATTCAGACGACATGAAAACTGTAATTGAACTTACAAACGCGTGCCGGGAAATATTTCCTGATGATCCATGTCGTATGGATTTTGCATTGTTTGGATATGGCATTGAACACCCGGTTAAAATTGCTAAAGATAAATAAAAACAGTATTTTTGTTTCGAGGTATTTTGTTAGAAACTATATTGTTGGAACTAAACTTTTTCACTAGGACGCTAACCGCTGAGACAGCAGTTTTGCATCCAATTTTTAAAAACTTAAAAATAAGAAATTATGCAAAAAGATTTTATTACAGCTACTCCAGATTCGGGGGGGGGGCTGGTAGCACAACGGTAAATGTAACTACAAATAGAAACATTTCTTCTGAAAGAAGTACAACGATTAACGTTACAGGTGGTGGAATAACGAAAACTGTAAAAATTAATCAAGCAAAAGGAGTTCTTGTTGCAGTTATAGTAGGACAAAATGGTAATATTTTTAAAATACAACTAGAATGAAAATAGAACTTATAAAAATCAAATTATTTAGTGCGTTAATATGCATCTTTATGTTTTATTCGTGTGATCCGGAACATAAAGAAACAATAAAACCAGAAAAACCATCAGTTGAGAATCCGGAAGAACCTGATAGACCAGAGTCTCCTAATGAGCCGGAAATACCATCAACGAATATAATAATCAATTTAAATAATGAATTTATGATAGTAGGAAGTAAAAATTGGAATTGTGTTGCCTATGGTAATGGAATTTTTATAGTTGGAGGATCTGAAGGTTATGTAACTACTTCTACTAATGAAGGAAAAACATGGTCAACTCCAAAACAGTTAGTTACAATAGGATCTTGGAGCAATGTTATTTATGCCAATGGAAGTTTTATGATGTTAAATTACCATAATGGGAAACTTGCAACTTCAACAGATGGAACAATATGGACAATAGGAGATACATACTCACTAGAGTATTGGAGAGGTTTAGCCTATGGTAATGGGATATATGTAGCTGTGGGGCCAAGTAATGGTATAATGATGACATCTCCTGATGGCAAAACATGGACTAAAAGGACTGTTGGTTCAGTAATATGGAAAGATATTGCTTATGGCAATGGTATATTTATTGCAATTGCTGATGGTCATTATTTCACAACATCAACTGATGGAGTAACATGGACAAATCCAAAAAGAATATCTGATGCAGAACGAGGATATGATGTTATTACTTTTGGTAATGGTAAATTTGTAGTAGCAGAGGGGTATAGAGGTAATACACAAACTACAACTGATGGAGTAACATGGACAACTCCTAATACAAGTTCTGGAAATCATAATTGGCAAGATATAGCTGCTAGTAATGGAAAATTTATATTGGTAGGAAGTGGTGGTTATATTGCAACTTCTACTGATGGAATTACCTGGGCTCCTACTCAAATTAAGGATGAAGCAGGAAGCCCTGTTACACTTATATTATATGGTGTTTGTGCAACGCAATAGAGATTACTTCTTTTTAGCTTTCAACAAGAATTCATCTAATTTTTGGAGTTCAGCCGGGCTTTTGTCCGGCTCTTTTTATGCCACTTTATACACTAATCTTTTATAAGTTAACCGAGTTTTGGTAAAACCGTAAAAAGCCATGTTGAATCGTTCGCCCTCATTATATTCTCGGGTATTATAACGGAAAACAAATTCATTGACATAGTAATGTAAATATTTCCGGGAAGTTTTATAATAAACTCCAATAATCCCTCTTTTGAATATCCCCCAAAAGCCCTCTATTCTATTAGTACAAACCTCCCCCTTTACTATATTGTTTTGCACTATGGTCAATAAAATCATGCTCATACTTACTCTTTACATTGTTATATCCGTGCCATTCGTCAGTGTATAGAGTTGCATCCTTTGAGACGTACTGAGTAATAACAGGGGTCAAATATTTACTTCTTGTGCTCTTAATAACTTTAGCCACTAAAAATCCACCTCTTTCAACCATACCAATCACAGGTGTCTTGTCTTTGAAAGAACGTCCCTGAGAATTTTTGACCTTTTTATCCCTGTGTCGATTCTTATTCTTACCACCGACAAAGGTTTCGTCAATTTCAACTATACTTTTTAATTCAAAATCATTAGCACCTTCCAGCCCTTTACGGATTCTATGTAACATAAACCAAGCGGTCTTTTGAGTAACATGAATATCACGAGCTAATTGATAGGAACTAATGCCTCTTTTATGAGAAGTTATAAGCCATATTGCAATAAACCATTTTAAGAGTGGAATTTTAGTATTTTCAAATATGGTTCCTGTTTTCACATTAAAACTCTTTCCAGTGTCTTTGCACCTATACCAGTGATTCTTTAGTTTATAAACTTTAGAACCCGGAGAATATGGTGATGTTAATTCTCCCTTATCTCCATAAAGTAATTCAAGATGTCTTATACAGGCTTCTTCTGTTGGAAATTTCTGACCAGCCTTTATTTTAAGAATTCAGTGTAAAGTGATATATTAGTACCCAATTACCGATATTAGTGATGAAGATCAAAATACTTTAGCCCAAGAACTGGTCAAAGCAATTCAATTTGGTGGATTGGTAACTGTGGAATTAAGTACAACAGGAAGTGTCCCTGATTTTTCTGTTGATTATTCTATCACATAGTAAAAAGCCCGGCATAATAACCGGGCTAAATTACGGAAATTGATTATATGAACATAAAAAGCGGGCAATACACCCGCTTTCTTTCAAATTGACAAACTGAAACAATGAACCACGTTTCGAAATCACACCAAAGTTAGTAAAAATTAGAATAAAAATTCATCATCTTTTAACCTGCAAAAGTGTCCATCGGGTGCAATACATATAATTTCAGTTTTTTCTCCCATAATAAATTCTGTTATTACGGGTAATGTGATTGGTTCAGAAACGATAAAAGACCCTTCTTTTAGACCGTTTAAGCCGTCAAAAGTTACAACTGATAATTTAGGATGCCTGTATCTTATTCCGTTTGCAAAAGGACCAAAATCACATTTTAACGGCTTTGTTATAATGGTAACCGTGTCAAAAGTTTTAATGTACTTACGGTTAAATATTAGATAGGCATTTAAAAGTTGTGCCGGGGTAATTTTTACAGATGATTCTATATTGAAAAAAGAACGTGTTCTGTGTCGGAGTATCTGCATTTCACCTTTTGAAAGTTCTTCAAAATCCTGACACAATATATCCATGAACTCTTTATCATTTTTTGACATAATCCTGAATATTCCTTAACATTGATTTAACTTCATGATAGGTAAATCCCATCCCACATTCCAAACGAGGTGAAATTTTTTCACCATTTATTACCTGATATGAATCAGGGGTTCCTTCCAGTATGGTAATAGAATATAAATTAGGATAATTAAGTTTATGAACTACCGCACCCATTCCATTATCAAAAAACTTTGTAGCCATGAATCCTCCTATAGGTTCACGTTTAAAATCCTGTTTGGTGGGGAACCAATATTCCTTATCTTCCATATTTAATTGAGTTTAGTGATAAAATCATGTATTTCTTTCCAGAATAGAGGGATATTTACAGCCAGTAAACCAACTAGAATCCAACAGCCTAATGGCGTACTTTCTTCAAAGCCCATCATGAATAAAAGACCTGAAATAACTAAATACAGACTTCGAAAGCTATAGCAGCTTCTAACCCCTAATAACCCGTAATTTTTCAAGAAATCACTGGCAGTAACTATTCTTTCATACTCGGGGTAGGGATTTGTTTCATGAAAAGAAAAATCACCTTCTTTATTTATGAAAATGAAACCGGATTCATGATTGTCACAATTTTTCAGATAGCAACCACGAGGAATATACCCGAAACGTTTTAAGAGTTTTTCACAACTATATAATTCTTTACATGTGCCTGAAATAATCAAAGGATTCATATTGTGTATTATTAGGTTAACGACAATTTTACGTTATCTATGAGTAAAGGGGCCGGGAAACCCGGCCTGAATTTTATTTGATGATGTAGCGGTAGTGTGGGCGGTATATTGGACCCCAAGCTAATATTGTATATGCAGTTACCCGCTGAATACCGTCCCAGATTTCACATTCAAGATTTACATCAACATGACGAACATCAATCATAAGAGTTTCGATACGCATATCCTTTTTAAGGATACGAGCACACAGTTTACAAAGACTATCTTCAAAATGTTGCTCAGCTTCTTTACGTGCATGTTCAGCGTACATTTTCTCATCAAGTTCATAAGGTTTCACCCGGTAAAACCATTTTTCCTCATCGTAGTAACTTTGTAATGAAGAAAAAGCTTTTTTATTACCTGCATTTTTCTTGAAGAAATTCCAGCGGGTTATATTTCTTTTAGCTTGTTCTTTAGCCCAGTCTTCAGTTTTTTGAAGATACATTTCTTTGAAAGAAGCAGTTTGCTGTTGTAAATTTTCTAAAAGGTTCATTTTCGGTTTCATGGCTAATTCATCTTTATTGTTTGACATCACAAAGGTGTAAAGAAAAAAGATAATTGCCAAGAGTTTTCCTAATTTTCTATTAGAAAATATTAAAATAAGAAACTGTAATCACCTCAGATAAGTATAATAATGTGCATAGAGAATATTTGATAGAGGTAATTGATTATATACATGTTTTAGTGATTTTGTGGTTATTATTGCTTTAATTTGTGTGTTATATTTTGTGCTTTGGTCAGCAATCAAATATAAGGATAATTATTGACTTTATCAAGTATTCAAAAGCAAAAAAAAGAGGGCTGGATATTTTGTCCAGCCCCTATTTTTAAGAGGTAATAATACCCAATTTTTATGCAATTGAAAATACAACTATAACATCCTCTGAAATGCCATTTGTAGCAGCATGTATGAGATATGTACCTCCAACATTTTTAATTTCGGGCACAGCCCCATTTAAAGCATCCAAATCTGTTGAATCTAAATCTACAATGGTTAATGTTCCATTATTAGCTTCCGAGTAAATTGTGGTGTACTTTTTGAGATTCAAATCAGCTAAAGACGTTGTATCTACACTTCTAATCATTAATACTGTTAATCGTGTTAAATCACTGAAAGTAAGTTCAGGATGAATTTTATTCACATTTTTGATTGCAATATGGGCCTGCCCGGTTGCAACAACATACCCCCCTATCAAAAACAGCATTAACATAGTAAAAAGCCCCGTTCTTATCAGCCTGATAAGAACTAGCAAGTGAACAGTCAAAATAAAGGGGTGAATCTACTATAACTCTTAATTCTCCCTCCTCTTGACTAACCTGTACTGACTTAGAGATGGATGAACCGGAGACGAAAAAGGGATAGGCCGAAACCTATCCAAGTCAAAATAGAGTGGAAATAAACATGGTAATTATTCAACTTTTTCAATCTTGTATCCTTCAAACGGACAGTTATCGAAATCCCTAATATCGTCGGGTGAATCGGGGTCAACCATTTCACCTAAAATGGTAGTTATTCTACCATCGGGATGCAAAATACCCGGCAACCATTCTGCGTGCTTAGGGTCATCGAGTGAACATAAAGCCCAAATTCTTTTAGAATGAAGTTTGATTTGATATGGTTTTTTATCAACCAAAACCATTCCTGTACAATTAGTATCTTCACAGGTAGAACTGCCGAAAAACTTTTTTGCAAAACGAATAAAAGAACTATCAATTACCGGAGTGCCTGCCTGAATGATATTGAATTTCACCTTTACATTTTCTTTTTTATTCTCAAAAAAGGCTTCATAGGTGAATTCATACAGTTCATCTAAAATTTTGTTTTGTGATGCATTAACTGCCGAAAATTGAAAATCACCAGCCTTTGAAAGGGCTGAAACAACGGCTGCTTCTATATTGTTGGAAGCACAGAAATCTATTCCAATTTGGAAAATTTCATCTGAATTGGGCTTTTTACCCATTGAATTCACCGGAATTTTTACTGAGAAAAGATAAGGTGAATATAAATCGTGAAAAATGTAATTATAAATGACTTGCATAATTATTTGGTATTAAATTGTAATTGTATAAATTATCTGATCACAAATAGAAATTTTACCCGGAATGAGTTTTTGAGTTTTTAGGTCTACAGCTCTAAACCCAACAGGTGTTGCATGATGTTCAGGAACATGTTTAAACCTATCGTAATAGAGCTCTAGTGCGTTCAAAATACTCACGGTTGACAGTTGGGCCATCTCAGCAGTTTTCATGTCCGAAAAGGAAGTTGAATAAAATTCTTCATTTTCTACTGTGATTCTGTAATGAATTTTGTGATCTATTTGGCTTAAATATGGTGCCGAAACACGTTTAATATCTGACAGCTTAACAGCTGTGTTTTTGCGGGTAATTACTTCTTTACCCCCCTGAATTTCTTTTGTTTCGTAATTAATGAAAATTAACATGGTGTGTTATCATTGATTTAGTTTGTAAATTAAAGATTGTTCACCTGTACATGCTAAATAGAGATCGTGACAGGTGAAACACAGTTCTCTATCATTTTTAAGATAAACAGTCACCGGATAAAAATCCATCTTTAATAGACAACGACAGGGTGGAATATTGAATTCCTCACGAGGCCGGGCTAAATTAAAGGCGCATTTAAAGCAGCCCATCTGAATTCCCGCGTAGCGTTCTTCTTCACAAACTTTATACATCACCCCCCTAACTTTAATTAGCTGATTAATGCATAATTTCAAATCAGTCATACGGGACTGTAATATAAACCGACCGCTTTTCCCCTGACGTTTCATATCTATTACATAATTTCGTAAATTGTGTGATCTATCATCTTAAAACATATGAAAGTCTGCGTCCTTGTAAAATACAACTGGCATACATCACATGTCAGAGGGTTGAACGGTTTTCCAGTGACAACGGTTTGTCTTTCTGGTGGTATTCTAATGAAAGCTTTTATAGGCTGATCATATTCACCATAATATATTGAAAGATCAGCCTTACGGTTAACATGCTTTTTAAAGAACAAATACCATGTATATATCTGAATAAATTTGTCTTCACCCAGTTTTGCATAATCAAACGCATTCACCCGTTTCAACCACCAACGGGTTATCCAACCGATTTTATATCTTTTTACTTTCATTTGAAATCAATTTTGCCCGTATATTTTCAACCTCGTCACATTCAGAAGTGGTTGATATAGGCGTTGAAACTATCGTTTTATAAACTTCGTATGCCTCTGGAAATTCTTTTTGCAATCTAGGAATGTATTTTAATGTCTTACTTAAAAGACATGTGATTTTATTTTTCATTTCCTGTTTTTCCAATGATGCTTGTAAAAATGAAACCACAAGCTTTTGGTTTTGTTCATTTTTATGAAAGATTCAAAAACATCACTTGAAAAATTTTTCCATTCAATGATGGGTTTTTCAAGTTTGATAAAACTTTGTGATATACTTGAAATTTTAGGAAAAATTGGATGAATCAGATCATAAAAGTTCCTAAAATACAAAAAATACATTTTATTGAAAAATTCTGGATGTGAAAGAAATGATGCCCAAATATTTTCACCTACGAACGTTTGTACTGCCTCAGTTATTTTGTTACTGAATTCAGTATGTAAATGCTCAATAGTTTGATTGTAAACTTTATCGCTAATAGTTTGTGCGATTGTTTCAATCTGAATTATCGTTAAATATTTTACCGTCATGATTTTACTTCTTTTTAGTTGACATTTTAACTGTTTTACCTTTAGTCTGTGGTTTTTGTTCAGGTGCTTCCTGAATGGGTTTCATCCACAACTGCTGTACATAGGTGTATGCATTCGTAGAATGTTTTTGGTTCAGACTTATAGCCGATTTACTGGCTTCTTCTAAGGTCAGATTTTCGAGTTTAACTGACATTTCAGTCACTACGTCACACATAGGGAACTTAATTACCTTGTATTTGCATTCAGGTAATTCCATGTGAATAAATTCGTTTACATCCAGATAATCACAACCAAAATTTTCGGCTGTTTTCAGATCAGTATTCCCATGATTACCCGGTAGACCTGACATGTCACCTATATACAAACATTCTTCTTTTAAAATTTCATTGCCAATTTGTTTTTCAAATTGTTTTTTCATTTCATTGAGCATACCTGTATTAGGTTTGCGGTTTGGATTTTCCTTATCGTTTGATATACAAAAATTGCCAGCAACTAAGGTGTTGAAACCAATAAATTCTTGCAAAGAAGCAATAACGTAAATAAATTTGGGTTCAAAAAGCTGTTTTGGCACAATTCCTAATTCAATCCCACCTTGATTGGATGCAATAAGCACAGCTAAGGGGTGAAGCTTTTTAAGCTGTTCAAAAACTTTCATTTTCAGTTCCATATCCCATATTCCTTTAGGAAAGGAAGCTTTTGAACTTGTCGTGATTAAAGTGTCATCAAGGTCGATGAATACAATTTTCTTTTTAGAAATGTCCATAATGTTAATTGTTAAAGTTAAAATAATTCTATATCATCTATTGATTTAAAAGGGATGATTATTTGTAATTCACGTAAATTTCGGTGTATTATACTAGAGCATTTGTTATTACATTCAATCATATGAATAGCTTCTTCATAAGCTAAGGCATCTACAAATGTAACTTTCACCAAAGGTTCAGAACGTGTTATAAAGTGAACATCTTTCACGCCTGTTATTCGGTAAATGACATAAGTATTTGTTGTTTCAAGTTTACCTTTAAAGAAACCAGATACAGATATGGGTAACTTAAATATTAAGTTCATATTTACAGCGTTATTTTATGAGTTATCTCTCAAAATACAATCGTCGTGTGTTTTAATATTTGCGTTAACTTCGGATATGATTACTGATTTATTATAACCAGAACATTTCACTTTACTACCCCAAATTATGCAGGTAGATTTTTCTCGGGCAATTACTTCAGATGAATGAAATGCAACGCAGCGGGAATAACCGTCCATTATAACCATAGATTGATTATAACTCCATATAGATACATAATCTTCACTTTCAACACAGCTTGAATCAAAAGCATTAATCAAACTTTCGTCACTAGCGTGTACAATAGCATACCCACGGACTGTACAAACAGCCCTATCTTCAACGCAATATTCGTCTTTACCAAATAAAAAGGCCTGACTATCAATAATTCCATATTGAATATTATTCAAATTACGGTTATGAAAGATATTCATTGCTTCAAATTCACCAGAATATTTGTCTATAAATTCTCCGGTTAATATTGCATTAGAACTACATGTCAGGCCATAAAAACCAGTTTTGATTACTTCGGCCAACTGATCTAAAGTAGTGGCGTTTTCAATCTGAAGATATGTATTGTTGAAACTATCATACTTATCAATACGTTCAAGTAATTCCTTTTTTAAGTTTTCCATGGCTTGTATCTTTTAAAATTCAACAAAAATAACTCTTTCACCTCCTATGTTAGTATCACTAACCCACATGTGTGAAGAACCAAAGCCGTAATCAAACCCATATTTTGAAATTATTTCAGAAATGTGTTTCATGTTGGCACGTAAATCATTTTCATTTTTTGATAAATTGATTACGTTTAAGATACATACAAATGCGTTGGATTTTTCAAGATTAGCAGTTAAGGCTACATTTTCAACTATTGCTTTCATGACTTCTGTTTTTTATTGTTTGACACCACAAATGTAGTACAAAATAGGATACGAACCAAGAAAAATCCTGAAAAAATCTTAAAAGCACCGTTGGTATCCCACAACAATTTTCCAACGGTGCTTGAACAATAGAGATATTATTGAACTTGTAATAAGTTTACGTTATACTACTAAATAGGTTAGATAATCCTGGCTTCTCTTGCAACAGGGTGACCATCTTTATCTTTCACAATTTGGGAAAGTATAGCGGGAATTAATTCTTCCGCTATTTTGTCATTATAATATTCACCTCTTTTAATCCACTCTTTCACAACTTCTAGATTTTCAATGGGTAAATTCATTTCTTGAGCAATAGCTTCAAATTCGGCTCTTGCTTGTTCAATTGTTGGTCTTCTATCAAATTGTTTCATAGCAATATTTGTTATTGATAATACGTTTTCTTCTTTGATTACGGGATAAAGCCGGATACTTTTTATTGGAAATATATTTTAAAAAAGCAAATGTAAAAAGTTTACGCTTCTTGCCTAAATAGTCGGAGTCCCACTCGTTATATACAGCTTCGGTTTCGAAGCAAATATTTTTGTAAGCCATATTATATGGAGGTAATATTATTTCTATAATCCAGCATAATCCATAAATAATGAAAGGTATTACTGGGGTAAATAATAACCACCACCATGATAAATTAGTGAATAAACACACGCTTACCATAATGATAATGGAGGAAACCCAAATTTCTATCTGTTGGTAGGAATGAATTTTTTCATGGTTGAAAAATTCATAGCCTAATTGTCTGGAACCCTTATACTCTTTACGAATCCAGAGTATAAAAATTGTCATCATCGCAATGAATCCCTTAAAAGGAATAACGGAATTGTAAATAATTTTCATTTCTTTTAGAGTTTAATTAGAAAAAAGTATATTATTACCTTAAATAATATCCCAGACTTAGTACTAACTTTGGTGAAAGACTAATTTTAATGATTTAAATATAGGTATGGAAAATAAAAATACGGTGGTATTAATTTCTACTGTATCTCCATACCTTCCACTAATATATTTCTTGATTTCAATTTCTTTTCTTATGTATGGTTTCATATTCTCAACGATTTAAATCCACTTTCGTAATCCACAAATAATCATCAGTTCCAAACTTGAAACTCTCCTTATGAACGGACTGCGTCCGTTCCAGGAGAACCTGTTCCGTCATCCCGTTAGCGAAATTGATTCCAAGATTCATTACTAATTTAGTAATGTCCTGAGCATCATTAACTTCATTAAACATACAATCACGTGTTTTGAGGCGCATTTCTCTGGCGAGAAATGCCCTGTATTCACCCATAACGTTCAGTATGAGAACGTTACAATTGCAGTTCATAACCAAGCCTTTGCAGGCACTTAGAAAATTTTCGATGTTTTGATCAATCATAGCTTATAATTTAAAATAATTTCTTGTATTTCTTCACTGCTAGTAGGTCGCCATGAAATAATATTATGCTGGGCAAGAGTTTCCTCAGTAATAGGAAATCGAAGGCGTGTTTTACCAGTTGTAGAGGTGTAGCATTTTAATTTTTCATCTCTATAAAATAATATATCAGGGGTGTTAGCTTCTACAAAAATTTTATCGGTATAACCATATACTAAATCCCCCCAAACAGCTTCTAAACCTTCTGTTAAAGGTTTATCTTGAGGTGTATCAGTAGGTAACTTAGGGTTAATAAAATCTTCTTTATTAGAAGGGATAAAACTGTTGCTGAACCCGGCTGAACTAAACCCGGTATTATGTTCATCATGACTTTTTGATAGTTTTTCAATTTCAGCAAGAAGTTCTGTTTCACGAACGGCATAATCATTAATTTCACGTTCGAGTTCTCGTATTTTCTTTTCAAGAAAATATTCCTTTTGGCGTAAACGATCTATTTCAACGTTTAAAGCCACAATTTCTACTGTTGAGGATGCATTACTCATTATATTCAACTTTTTCTAAATGAAACATTGTGGGTTGTGGGGCTTCACTCAAACATTGCACCTTTGCACATCCTATGCTATTTTTATATAAATAACATTTTGCACAGCTCATGTTTGTGTCATAGACTTTATGTGCATAAAAAGAATCAGCTTTGGGCTGATCAATTTCCCATTCACCAAACTCATTTTTCTTTATCTTATCAAGATAAATTGTCAATACTTCTTCGTCATTAGCGGCGTTTATTGCCTTAGCAGATTCAGAGTTTATTCTATAAAACATACCGAAATTTTTTATCAGATTCGGGCGAAATTGTAGGATTACACCGATTACTCCAATCATCTTTCAAAAACTCACTCATCCAGTCTATAGTCAATTTATCATAGATTTTAAAAGTAACAGTATCAAAACCTTTACGTCCTCTACCTTTAGAGGGTTTTTCTGAGGTAAAACAATATTTAAATACTAGGCGTGAGTTATCATTAGCCAGCATTTCTTTTAATGCTGGTTTTAAAATATATCTTTCAAAATCTTGTGGGGTGTAACTAGGAGATTGTAATATAGACATCAATTTGTCTATTGAAAATTTAAAAATAATTTTCTTATAATTATCGCTTAAAATCAAATACAGTCTTTTAGTGTAAGGTGAATGTAATGATAACACAGATTTTTTATCAAATGTTGTGGGAATTAATTGTGTAGATACAGCTAGTAACCAACGCAATTGATGAAGCCCTACCCCAATTTTAATATTGGAATCACCATCTTTCCAAGTTACCGAAGAAATTAATGGGTGGCTAATATTCACCCAACCATCATTTTTGTCTAAAAACTGGTATCGGACTATAATTTTAGCCATTGTTTCTAATTCTTTGACAACTCTATATTTATGTTCGTAGTTGTCTATGTCATGATTATGGATTGAAATTTCAAATTCTTCATGTTCATTTAAAGGTATAAGATGTTTTATCTTTTTAGTTTCTGCTTGTATCCAATCGGTTCCGTCTTTAATATATTTTTGCATGGAATCTATTAACTGGATAAGGCAATTCATTTGAATGCCACTTACAGCAAATTTACCGTAGGTAACTAAACTAGATTGCTGTATTAAATCTTTTTCCATTTTATATTGAATTATTAAAAGTGTAAAATATTTTCACCATTTAGTTTACGTACTAATAGTACCTTTTGTTATTTTAAAAGGGTAATTAGTTACACCCCTCTTTTCAGCCCACACCCCTTTTTATTCAGCCGTGGCCCCTTTTTTATTCAGCCGTGGCCCCTTTTTTATTCAGCCGTGGCCCCTTTTATTAAATCGAAAAATTATATAGGAAAAAAGCAGATAGAAACAGTAAGATTTTTTGGTGACCTTCGCGCGCGCCCGCGAAAGTATTTTGAAAGTATATAAAAGAATATAAGAGGTCCGGTACATGAAAAATGGATAGCGAAAAAGATATGAAAATCCATCGATAACTATACCTCACTTCGTTCGGTAATTTAAAGGCTTCGCTATCTTCGATAAGCTTCGCCTTGGAGAGGCGGCTAAGCCGCCTATTTTATTAGGATGAAATAACCTTGTTCACTCATTTTGCGTTATAAGGGTATGTTTTGATCATTCAATGAGTTAAATTTAGCCAGACCTTTTGAATTTTAGTTTTCATTTTGTGTAGTTTTTAAGTGTTTTAGTGATTTGGGCACGGGGTGCGAATAACACCCCATTTAAGCTCTACCTTGTTTAGAGTTCTTTCCTTTGTTAAAAATAAAAGTTTTGTAATTTTACCTCCATAAATTTTAAAATTTTAGATTTTATGGACGCTAAAAAGAAAATTGAAGTGGCTAAATTTGAGCAAGTAGCTGCTGCTAATGGTTATGAAGTATTCACAGCTCAGCAAATTGGTGAGTACTGTAAGGAAGGTTTAATGAAAAGCCGTTCCGGAAATATGACCGCTGAAGAAAGAGAAAATTTTACGACTGACATGATGTATCTACAAAAAGCTATTTGTGTAGATGAAAATGGTAAAGAGGTTACCCGTTATTATCGGAAGCAGCAGGTAAAATGGGAAGAAACACCTGATGGAACCATCCTAAAAGGAATTGAAGGGGTGTATTTAAATACTCCCGAAAATAAACGGCTTAACCGGGTAGGTAAACCTTACGTAGCTTCACCGGAATTTTTAAAGTCTATTTTGGTGGGTGAAAATGCTGATTCGGATATTATCAAAGCTATTCAAACCGGAGTATATTCAGATACCCCTGAAAATCAAGCTTTAGGCCGGGTTGGTAAGCCCTTCATGAAATCCTATGAGGATAAAAGTGAAGTTGAAAAACGTGAAAGGAAATTGGAGGAACGTATTGGCGGTATTAAGGGAGATAAAAAACTTCATGATGAAGCACATGGAGATGACGATGATAGTTATGATAAAGAGGCCGAAAAAAGAGAAGCTAAAGCCAAAGAACGCCTTGGGGGTGTGAAAGGTGACGAAAAACTTCATGAGGAGGCAGAAATTAAAAAAGGTATGAACAAACATGACTTTTCTGAAAAGGAACGTGAAAGTTTATCAAAAAAGGGTGAAGCGATGCCCGATGGTTCTTTTCCTATTCGTAATACTCAAGATTTGAAAGATGCTATTCGTAGCGTTGGCCGGGCCAAAGATATAGAGGCTGCTCGTCGGTGGATTAAAAAGCGTGCCAAAGAAATGGGTGAAGAAAATATTCTTCCGGAAGATTGGAAATAAAAGATTTTTCTTGGTGTTTATCTTATAAATTGTTAAGTTTGCATTGTCAAACAAAAAAAAACGTAGTTATGGATTTAACGGAAAAAATTATTAGCTCAGAGATTTTGAAAGCACGCCACGGTAGATATGAAGATAATGCTGAAAACAGACGTCTTCACCGGGTTGGCCAGGAATATGGTAAGGCTGCTAAAGAAAAGGAAGAAACTACTTCTACTATTTCAGCTCTTGAAAATAAGATTGCTCAGATGGAGAAAAACAAGCATGTTTTTCTGGAGCAGGAAAATGGTAAAATGCGGTATGAACGTGCTTTGAAGACCCTAAAAGATAAGCTTGCCGAAAAGAAAGGTGGCCGTAAGGGGGACGAAAAACTTCACGATGAAGCAATTGAACGTAAAGATAAAGAAGCTTCTAAAAAAGAGGCTAAAAGAAGCGAAAAAACTGATTCTGATTATGAATCAGTGAACCAAAAGAACCGTGAAAGTAAAGCCCAAAGGGATAAAAACATTGAAGAACGCCTGAAAACAGGTTGGATGGAAGTCGGTGATGGTCGTGTGGCTAAGGTAGTGGAAAATTTACGGGATGGTAGTTTTATTGCTCGGTTTTATGATGGTAAAGAGGAGTTTGATGATAAAGTTTCTCCGGGCACGCGAATGTATGAGGCACTTTCTTCTAGTGAGAAATTTCCTAAAGATACATTGAGAAAATACCGTGATTATTTGCAGGGAGTGCTATCCACTACAAAGAGTAAAGTTTTATATGAATATTATAAAAAAGAAATAGCAAAAACTTCCGAAAAAATTGGTGAAAAATCAGAAGAAGAAAAGGCTCGTGAAGCTGATGTGAAAAAGAAAACTGATAAAAAGGAATCAGTTAAAAAAGAAGATACAGATTCAAAACCATCAGAAGAAAAGGAATCAGAACAGGTTTATACCCGGGTAAAATTTGAAGACATTCCAAATAGTGGAAAGGTAAATTTGAAAAAATACCTGTCCGGTAAAATGAAACGCTCAGCAGATGAAGCGTGGGGAGATATTTCAAGAATTGATACTGAGGGTTTGCGTAAAATGGAACGCGGTATGGTTGAGGATTTCAACCGTCAGTTTGACGATCTTCCTAAATCACGTAGAGCAGAAAAATTGTATGCAATCATGAAGGTTAAAGGGGAATTGGCTAAGCGTGATAAAAAAAACGATGAATGATAAACAGGCAGCTAAAGATACTTTAAAAGAGGTTCGTAAAAACCAATCGAGTGTCATTAAGGAAGCTAAAAGTATTTTAGATGATGCAGTTGGTGGAAAATTAAAATGGGGAAAAACTGAGGCTGGAACATGGGGTACTTTAGATAATGGTGAAAATGATCATCTTTTAGGGGATTTGAGTCTTGAGTTGGAAAAGTGGGGTAACCTGAAAATTTGGGATATGGTTGAAGGTAAAGTGATCAAAACTTTTGGTTCTCAGTCCTCTATGTTTGAGGATTCTATAAAGAAGTTTTTCAAAGAACAGAAAGGATCGGGTAAAGCTGACGAAAGTTTATCAGAAAAGAAATCCAGTTTACAAAAGGAGTTGCGTGAAATGGAACAAATTCACGGGCTTCGTGAAAGAGGAAAAGCTTGGAAAGATTACGATGAAAGGGTGCAATATCGTAAAGCTATGAATGAAAAACAGCATGAGATTGACGATATTGAAAAGCAGTTATCTAAAAAGTAAGGTACTAGGTTAGTATGATATTTAGGATATCTAGCTTTAATTCCGTACTTTTGTTTGTAAATTTGTATTGTTATTTGTAATAATAAAAAGTAGAAAAATGAAAAAATATGTTTATACCAAAGGTGTTGAAACGGTAACTGTTGAAACTGATGGCTTGGGGGAAATCAATAATTTCATGGTGACCGGGCTTATTGGAAAAAATTACGGTAGTATTATTGAAGCCGGATTGCCATTTAAGATGGGTGACGAAGTGACCATTCCTATGATGCTGAACGCCGCAAAAGTTTGTAAATGTAAGGTTGAATGTTATGAGGGAAGTCAACTTATTATTGACGAATCGGTTGATTTCAGTGAGGGTGAACCTGAAATGATTGGAACCATTTTTGGGCTATCACTGGGTGTGGCTTTCAATGAAGCTACTTATAACAGTGTTGTACCTGCCTCATACGTTGAAGAATATCCGTATTCTGAATCAAAAGATTCATTGCCGTGGTTGGTGGCTAAATTTGAAAAACAGGTGGCCGATGAAGCCAATAAGGATGCTACCTATGATGTACAAGTATTTGCGGATGATACACAATTGGAATTCCGAGGCAATGTTTCTTCAATAGGTGAATTGAGTGAGGATAAGAAAACTCTTACTGCCAAAGCATCACAATATTTAATGTTTGAGATTGTAAAAGATTTGGGTATCATGCGGCCTGCCAAAGTAACTTGGTTAAAGATCAGAATGATTTTTAGTGGCCGAGTATATGAAGCTCAAACTTTTGTAACTCCTGGAACAATTTAATATGAGCAGAAAAAGACAGCGTCCTAAAACACAGATATCTACAGGGAATTCAAATCAATTCCCTGTAGAAGATTTTGACGGCATGTCTTTACACGACCTTGAAATACTGGCTAAAGCTGCTCCAATTGCTTTGCGTAATAGGATAGAAAAATCGCTTACGTCAGAATCTTTTGAGGAAGTTGTAAAGGCACAGTCATTTTTGGCTGAGCAAAGGAAATACGGACGTAAGCTTCCGCAGCCAGACATCAAGTCAATACTTTGGAACCCCTCAGAAATTGGGTTTACTGGTAAGGGATACCGTGATCCTAATAATGGTGTTACTTTCAACACTCTTAACCGCATGGGGGATATTTTTATAATCAAAGCGGTTATTAACACTCGTATTGAACAGGTTCAAAATTTCTTGAAATATAGTAACGACGACCAAAAGCCGGGCTACAAGATAAGGTATAAACAAACCCCCGGGGTAGAAGCTGATGTCAACACTAAGAAGGAAATGTCAAAGGAAGACATGAGAAAAGTGGAGTATATTGTCAAGTTTCTTGAAGATGGAGGTGAAAATGATAAATGGGAGTGTGAAGATAATTTTCAAGAATTCACCCGTAAGGTATTGAATGATTCTTTGAGATTGGATCAACTTTGCTTTGAAGTTGTTCGGGCAAGAAATTTTGAAGTTAAAAAATACCGTGCTGTTGATGGGGCATTAATTAGGCAGTTGGATACGAATGATCCCCGTTATTCCCAAATGTTTGAACAATTCAGATGGCATGGTTATTTACCTCGATACGCGATGGTTTGGGATGGTCAAATTATTCGTCATCCGGTAACAAATGAATATGTAGCCTTTTATCCGTGGGAATTGGGCTATGGTATTCGGAATAAAACTTCAAATGTACTGCGTAATGGTTATGGTTGTAGTGAGCTTGAAACACTTATGGAGATAGTTACATGGGTGTTATGGGGTATGCAGTATAACGGTAACTTTTTTAAACAAGGAAGCCAGCCTAAAGGGTTTATTAATGTAAAGAACCAGAATATTGATGGAGGCACCCTCAATGAATTTCGTCAGGAATGGAAACAAACCATGAGTACTGTGTATAATTCTCATAAAATACCAGTGATTCAGGGCATAGATTTAGAGTGGATAGATTTACAACAGACTAACCGTGACATGGAGTTCACGGAATGGATCAAATTCCTAATGGTTCTTGTATGTGCTGTATATCGTATGGACCCCTCTGAACTGGGTTTTCAATTTCAGGACGCTGCTAGAGTATGGGGGCAGGAAGGACAGCGTGAAAGACTTGATCATTCGAAACAGAAAGGTTTAACTCCACTACTGATATTTTATCAGAATATATTGAATAAATATATTATCAGTGAAATTGATGATAGATTGGAGTTGGTGTTTACTGGTATAGAAATCGAGGATGAAGCTACTCAGGTTGATTTGGATAAAAAGAAATCTGAGGCTGGATTTGTCAGCCTTGAGGATATGTTTGAAAAGTATTCAGGCCGAAAGTTCAATCCTGAAAAGGATACTATATTGAATCAGGTTTACCAATCTGCTCAACAGGCTAAAATGATGGGTGGGGATATGATGAATAATGTTGCCGATGAAAATGATGAAACTAGCACAGGAGACCCTGAAATCGATGCAATGTTGAACAAATCGGTGGGTAACCCCATTCTTGAAAAAGCTTTTAGTTTTATTGATGATCAGTTAAAGAAAAAGTAAATGGATATTCCAGTTCCAAAGGTTCCTAAAATTCATCATCATGTTGATCCACTGAGGTATCCTAAAATTCAGGGGCAATATGAAACAAAGGCTAAACATTCTTTTAATGCTGGGCAGTTGTTTGAAAATTTGGTGAAAACGATGGTTGAAATACAAAAGAGTAAAATGTAATGTTGTTCACAGCTACAGATATACAGCGCATATTTAGCAATATTCACTTTACAATAGTGAAATTGATTGCTGAGACTTTGGGTAAGGATTACCTTACTCAAGAAGACATTACGTTGCTTAAAAAGAAAGGTGTGGATTTGGTAAAACTCATTCCTAAATTTCCTTCACATTATCAGGCTTTTTTATTTGGTAAACTGGCTGCTGCTATTGGTCCAAAATCTACTGCTTCTTTGTCTTATTCTGATTTTGAAAAGTTTCTGAATAATATGGGAGCATTAGCACCTACTACAGTTGAGATGGCTTTTTATAAAGTAGCAGCTGACAAAACATATACCCATATAAAGGGTCTAGGGGAAAGAATAAGGAACGATGTTCAGGCTTCTGTAGCATCGGAAGAGCTAAATTTTTTAGCAGCACAGGAAGCCGCTAAAGCGCGAAAAACTATACATGATGAAATATTAAACGGCACATTTGAAAGAAAAGCTGTTAAAAAGATAGCTGCAAATATTGCCCATCAAATGGTTGACTGGGGGAGAGATTGGGGAAGAATTGTTGAAACTGAATGTCAGGATGTATATAATTTAGGCCGGGCGCAGTTTATGTTGACCCAAAATTCTGATCCATTAGTTTATTTTGATGTTTATCCGGGAGCATGCCGTCATTGTATCCGGTTATATTTAACCGGGGGTATTGGAAGTAAACCGCGTATTTTCAGGCTTTCGGAGCTATTATCTAATGGAACAAATTATGGGGTTAAAACTAAAGACTGGAAAGCTACTATTCATCCCGTTCATCCATTTTGTCGTTGTGATTTGAGGTATTTACCAGAGGGGTATGAATGGAATGATGAAACACATCAGTTTGAGCCAAAACCTTCTTATAAAGAGAAGGTTGAAAGAAAAGGAAAAGTTAAAATAACCATTGGAAATAAAGAATATATAGTTTAAGATTATGATTATGAGTTTAAGAAAAATTTTGGGTTTGCGCACCGCTGCTGAAAAACTCAGTGAATATCAGAAGTTGAAAGAACAATTAGCTGAATTGGATAAAAGGGGTAAAGATTTAGCAGAGCGATATACTTTGCAAAAATCTATAGTTGATGAAATAGACATTTTACCTGAAAGTAAAAAATCAGAAATTTTAGAACGTCATAAACAGTTTGTTACACAACATCAGGCAGATGTAACTGACGCTATTAATAAACGGAATAAAATTTTGAAGTCTTTGAAAAAATATCGGGAAGATGAAGAAATCCGTGTGGCTTGTGCTGACATTGATACCCTTGATGTTGCCCGGTTAAGATACCTTTCCGGCAAGATGAATAAAAATTTATATTTCGATATTGTGAAGTATACAACCGGGGAACCCACAAAGTATGCGGATGTGGTTGCTGAAAATTCAAAAGGGCAAATTTGCATTTTACATAGAGTAGAAGACTATGTTCCTACTGGGATGGTTTGTGTACCCGGTGGGCATGTTGATCCGGGTGAAGATTTTCAGACTGCGGCTATTCGTGAGTTAAAAGAAGAAACAAATCTCGACCCACTGCCGGGCACTGAAATAGTAGAATTAGGTGAATATAAAACCGATGATGCACACATTAAGTATTTTAAGGTTTATGTAGATGATGCTCAGCCTGTGACGGTAGATGCAACTGAGCATTGTTTTGCTGAATGGATAGAATTTTCAGAAATTCCAACCAAACCTTTTATTTTTAATCAGGGTGAAAATATTGTTAAGGTGTCACTTCAACCGAAACAATTAGAGGCCATAATGCCTATCATGAAAGCCCTGTATGAGGGCCGTATGACCCCCGAGGCATTTGTGCCAAGCTTTTCGGGCTTGATTAAAAAAGCAATGACTACCGAAGATGAAAAACCATTACAACCCGAATCGCTGGAAGGTGGGGTTAAAAAGAATGTCACATTTTTAGCTCGTGACCCTAAAAGGCATGTAGATAAAATTATGAAGGCAATCAGCGGTAATCGTGAAATGACGGTTAATTCAGAATTAAAATTTGAACAGCCTATAAATGTTTGTGAAGTCAAATACCGTGATGAACCGGAAGATAACCAGTTGACAGAAGTAACTGTTATTTTTATTGGGGAAAATAATGATATGGAATCATTAATTGGCAATATGCGTCGTGGATTAATGGGGGGTGAATTACATATTAAAACTCCTCATGAGGATTTCATGGCAGTGAATGAACTGGGTACAGATTACGTTGGAGAGCCTGTTTTTGTTTCTATATAAGAAATTTGTATTTTTGCTAAAATTTTATAGGAAAAATGGAGGCTTTAAACGATTTTAATTTTTGGTTACCTTTAGATTTAGAAAAGTCTAAAGCTGAGGATTACCCCCGTGGAGATGAAAGGCGTTATGAGAATATGGTGTTTGAAGGAATAGCCAGTGACGACAGTAAGGATTATCAGGGTGAATCGATGGAGCCTAACGGATTCATGATAGACTATTTTTTGAAACATGGGCTTTTTAATTTAGATCATTTAACCGTAAGAGCTAAAGAATTAAAAAGTAGATTTTGGATAGGGGAGCCATTAGATGGTAAAATTATCAATAATAAATTTTGGGTGAAAGGAAAACTTTGGAAAGAATCACCGGAAGCCCGGGCTTTTTGGGATAAATGCATCGAAATGAAAAATAGTGGATCAACCCGTAGGCCAGGAATGTCTATTGAAGGTAAAGCTTTAGCCCGTGATCCTAAAAATGAAAAACATATTACAAAAGCAATTATTAATAATATTGCTTTAACAATGACCCCAGTGAATTTTAATTCATACGTGGATTTAGTGAAGGGTGTTCAGGTTCAGGACTTTATTCCTACTAGTGATAGACCAAACAGGGGTGGTTACCCGTCTATTATGTTTGAACAGACGGTCGGAGATAAACGAGTAATTATAGATTCAAACTATAATATACGGGAAGAAAGACTTTAGAAAACTTTCTTTTTAGAAAATAAAAATTGTAATAATTTTAAACCAGAAAATTAATAGTAAAACTATGATGTTAACAGAAGAACAAAAAAATGACGACCTTGTAAAATCGTTGATTGCTGGCGGTTTTGATGAGGAAGTTATTGCTGGTTGGCTGGATAGCGGAGCAATAACGATAGAAAAGTCAACGCAGTATGGTCCGGATGATTATGGTGAGGGTGATGGAGATGGCGATGACGAAAAACGTAAGGATAAAGGCACTAAAAAGCGTAAAGAAGAGGATGATTTTGAAGATGAAGAAGAACGCGAAGAGGATGAAGAAGAGGAAGACTTTGAAAAAGGTTGCAACAAAAAAGGTAAGATTGAAAAATCTTTGAGTGATGATTTGTTGAAATCAGTTGAAAGTTTGTTTTCTGAACAAATGTCCGGCATAAGTTCTGACATTGTTAAGTCTTTGTCTGGAGCACTTGAAGCAGCTTTGGAACCTATTGTTGATAAGATTGAAAAATCTATTAATGCAATGCGTGAAGCCGTGGTTCAGTTCGGAAATCAGGCTCCTTCTTTTAAAGGTGCAAATTTGAATCAGGCCGTTATTGAAAAATCTGTTGCCCAAGGTGGTGGGGTAAAAGATGAAAACAATAAAGTGTCTTTAAGCGTGTCAAGAGACAGAGCAGTCGTTCGTCAATTGATTATAAAATCAATTGAAGAAGAACAAGACGCTGAAATTCAAAAATCTTTGCGGGAAAACACTACGGCTTATCTTTTGGATGAACTGGAAGGAGCTATTGGTGAATCCGCTGCAATGTATCTTTACACTAAAAAAGGTGTGAGATTGGTTAAATAATTTTTAAAAGCTAAAATAAAATAACAGGGATATGGATTTATTTAATTACACAGGTACGGAAAATGCTAATCCGTTTGAAAGCATGTCATCAGAGGACATTCTGAAGGCGATGGAAGCCGGGCTTATGACCGGTATGCAATACGATAACCAATTGAATAATGGTGGAGGTTTGAAACCTGAGTCTTTGGACTATGTGCTGAAAAACCTCGAAAACCGTTTGGATCAGTTGGTGTTTTGGAATGAATTGAAACGTCAAAAAATCGAAAACACCGTACATCAGTACAACCAATTGTATAAATACGGTCAGGAAGTAGGTATTTTCAATATGGAAGGTGAAACTCCTACTGAAACCGATTCAGTTTACCGTAGAAAATCTATCGTTGTTGCATTTACTGGTGTAACTGGACAGGTAACTCATCCGGGTATGATCGTTAAGACGACTGTTGGTTCTTTGTATACCAAGGAAGTTGAAAACAAAACCATTTTGTTACAAACTATTTTGGACAAAAAGGTTATCGACGCCAACAGCGCAAAAGTTCCTCAGGAATTTGATGGTGTATTTGCACAGCATGTTGAAGGTATTAACGATATTACCGGAGGTTTGATCGGTAAAACATCTGAACAGATTTTGGATGCTTATTTTGGAGATGTGTCTGTGCTGAATGCAAATGGTTCTGTACTGAATGATGCATTAGTTGAAGACGCTGCTCAGGCAGTAGTAAACGACCGTAACGGTATCATCGACCGCATTGTTTCTTCTCCGATTGTGTTCAACAACTATGTAAAACTTTTCCACGAATCTAAACGTGTTATTGTTGGAATGGAGGGCGGCGTTGTAGGTGCTACAATGGGTCAGTCTGTTAACAACATTACCACCCAGTTTGGTAAAGTAGCAATCAAATCTGACAAATTCTTTGATTGGAACGCTCCTATCAAATTGAATCGCGGTAAAACTTCTGACAAGGCTCCTAACGCTCCGGTTAAAGATGCTACCACCCCGGTTGCTGTTGCAACTGATCCAAAGGGTGCTTTTGGTACTGTTCACGCTGGAAATTACCTGTATGCAGTGACCGCTAAAAACCGTTATGGTGAATCTGAACCTGTTTTGTTAACTGATGCAGATCAGGCTGTAGGAGCTACCCAATCAGTAACTCTGAAATTCGCAGGTGCCGCTTCTTCGGCTTATCCGGAAACATGCTTTGTGATTTACCGTACTGAGGTTAACCCGGTTGACAAATCGGTAGCTGATTTCTATCCTATTTTTGAAGTTAGCACAACAGAGTTAGCTGCTGGATGGGATGGTGCTGAAGCTGGATCGGTACACGATCGTAACCGTTGGATTGCTGGAACTAAGTCTGCTCTTGTTTACTTCAACGGAAGTGAAATGATGGAATACTTGGAACTGGGTGGTACTATGAAATTAGACTACGCTATTGTAGGTCCGAGACGGTCATTCTCTGTATTGAACTACGGTACTCCGGTTGAGTATATGCCGGGTAAAATTGCCCGTATTATCAATATCGGTAAAATTGGGATGCCGACAACCGTTTAATTTGCATTAAACGTATAATTTGAAAACGGGGTGGGGTTTATACCTCGGCCTCGTTTTTTTTTGAAATAACAAAAATGAATTACGTATTATGAAATTATTTTCCAGAAAATTCGGTACACGAATTGTTAACATTAACGGTCAGACCGTTAAATTTATTAATGGATACGCCGAAGTATCCGATGAGTTTGGACAGGAAGTATTAAAATTAGGATTGCCCGATTTGTATGAAGACGGCAAACAGCCTGTTTACGAAACTCCTAAAGAAATTCAAATGACTTCTGATTTCAAACAGAAAGAAGAATGGTTTAAAAAAGAATGTGCCCGGTTACAACACATGGTCGATGCACACAAAACAAAATGTAAAGAGTTGGAAGCTGAGGTTAGATTGTGGAAAGCTGAATATGAAAAAGCTCATACTGCTGCCATCAATGCCGGGGCATTAATGCAGAATGCCGTTGCTGAACAGGTGACAGGTGATCAGCATGAAGAAAATGCCTCAGCAGAAGCCCCAGAGGAAAATTTAAGTGAGGTAGATGCCCGGGCTGAATTCAATGCCATGACAAAAGCCGAATTGATAAAATTTGGTGTTGATAGTGGTATTGATATGACCCCTGTTGAAGGTAAAAAGAAAGAAGAAATTATTGATTTTTTAATGAACATAGAGTAATCCGTTATGGGGCAGCTTACTTTAACAGTAAAATACAGAAAGAATGAGGGGTTGTTATTTTCCCCTGCTGAGATATTTTCAATATATCTTTATGGGATAAAGATACAGGCTGGTGATGGAACAGCTTTTAGTCAGGAAAGCATGAGGTTTTATATACAGGCCGCTCAAAAGGAAATTGAAAATTTTTTCAATCTGAAATTAGTTAGACAATTTATTAGTTTAGAGAAGCTGACCTTTTATCGTGCGGATTACTGGCAAAGTTTTCCTATTTTATTTACAAATTACCCGGTTAATGAACCTATATCGTTAACCGGGCGATTTAATCAGCTGGAACAGATTTCTTATCCGACACAGTGGTTAACTTGTACTAAAAACAGTTATGGACAATATAAACGGCGAATTTCGATTGTTCCCACGGGTACCGCTGTAGCCACAGCAAATGCCGAAGTAATTCTTTCTGGACTGACCACACAGCTTGGAAGTCAGCATTTTTATATGATTCCTGACTATTGGGATTTACAGTATATTACTGGTTTCGATTTAGATCATTTACCTATGGATTTATTGAATCTGGTTGGAAAACTTGCAACGTTTGGTCCATTAGGTATTGCCGGAGATTTAATATTGGGTGCAGGTATTGCAAGTCAGTCTTTAAGTGTAGACGGATTAAGTCAGAGTATTGGTTCCACTTCGAGTGCTACAAATGCCGGATATGGGGCGAGGATAATTCAGTATCAAAAAGAGATAAAAGACGCCATTCCTAAATTGAAATTGGTCTACGATGAAATAAAATTGGGTGTGTTATGATTAGTCTTGAAGAGAGATGGATTAGGAGTGATATTGAAAAAGCTCAATATCTTAAAAGAGTTGGTGTTCCTGGTCATTATCGGTATTATTATAATTTACCTAAGAAAAGGGAACAAAGAGAGCATTATAAAGATTTTGGGAAAGAGATACGTCATAAAGGGGATTATAAAGAAACTTTTAAGAATATTTTAAAAGAGAAAGGTTATGCTAAAGACGTATTTAAGACACTTCTTCCAATTTTAGATAAGACGGAAAAAGGTAAACGCTTTATCCCTAAAGACAAAAATGGAAGACAACAGGTTCAAAAGACAGGTATTGATATTTTGTATGGTAATTCTAATTTTGGTTTAAGACATATTTTAGAAAAACATTATGCAGAATTTAATGATTATGAATCAATATCTGAATTAACTGATGCCATAATTGATTCTTTTAAGGAATTGGGTGAAAATTCAGATAAAATTAGAAGGACTGGAAGTACAAAATTTGAATTTACTGATTCAAAGGGAAATTCTTTGAATTTTGGTATGAAAATATCAAAGGATTCTAAGGGCGAAGAAATTGTTAGTCATTTTGTTCTTACAGAATATAATACTTATAAAATGAAAATCGGTGGAATTAAAAAGAGAGGTGATAGTGAATATGAGAAGAAAATGGAAGAAATTATAAATTATAAGTAATGGGAACCCCATTAAAGTTCCCATTGCTTTGCCACAGTTGCCAATATTAGCATCATTGGATTAAGTAAGTTAGCCCCGTCATAGGTGATTACTTACCAACTTTGACACTACAAATATAAGGCGTATTTTTGTACAAACAAAGAAAAAATAATAAAAAATGGGAAGAAATGTTATAAATGCGGAATCGCCTTCTTTATATGGACAGCCTCAGGTCAGTTTCAGACCTAATGATTTTGACGCTGTTATTTGGACTCACGGCTATGACATTATTTGTGAAAAGGCCATAAGATGCCCCTGTCAGGGAAATAGTGATTCCCCACTACCCTCCTGTCAGAATTGTCATGGGTCAGGATACATTTATATAAATCCATATAGGACAAAAGCCCTGATAACAGGGCTAAACAGAGATACGAAGTTTGTACAATGGGCACCGGAATTGATGGGAACAGCATCTATCACTGTTAGAGATGTAGATAAAGATTATATTTCGTTTTTTGATAGGGTGACAGTTGAGGATGAATATGCAACATTTACTGAAATGGTGGTAGCAAGAGAGATGGTTGAAAATGAAGTGGCTATTTTTACCTCCTATGCACCTATTGAAATAGATGCAGTTTTTATTTTCAAAGATTCATATTCTCCTTTGATTAAATTAGAACCATCTGTGTATCAAATATCAGGGGTGAATCCATATTGTATTCAATTTGATCAGGGAAATGTCCAACCCGGAGTTGGTGTATCAGTTATATATAAACATAGAGTAGAATACCACATTATCGATTTGCCGCATGAAATAAGAGCTTCTTTACAGTCGAATAAGCAAACTGGAAGTTTAGAGATTATTAAAATGCCTATTCAGGCTGTAGGTAGAAGAACACACCTGATTGATATTCAACGGCCAAATTTTGATGGAAGTGGAATAATACATAATGACGATGCTGCCACTACATATTGATTTAAGTGAAGTAATTGAAGAGTTTGCCCTAACAGGGGATCAGGCTCAGGCACTTGGTTCTGAAATTATAAACCGGGTGGTAACAGAGTATGTGTATAAGTGGGAAAATTTGGTTAATCGTGGTTTAAAACAGACCCGAAAATTATATAAAAAAGCAATGTATGTAGACCGCATCAGCGGTACAGAAGTTGTTTTTGGGTTGTCACCCGGTGAAGATGGATTGGCTTTGGCTTTAGAAGAGGGTAAGCCACCATTTGATGAAAAGATAGGGTTTTCAACTTCTAGTAAAAGAAAAACTAAGCTTGGAGGCGGGTGGTATTTAACTATTCCATTTAGACATGCCACACCGCAGGCTGTGGCCGAATCAGATATTTTTCAAAGTGTTCTTCCTAAAGAAGTTTATGATGTTGCTAAAAATAATAATGGGAAACCTGTTAGAGTTTCACAATTACCCTCAAAATATGCCCAATTAGGAACGAGGGCGGAAATAAAAACAGCACAGGGTGTAATACCTCAGTACGTTCATAAATCTCCAAAATACGAGGGGTTAGTGAAATTAGATATTGCCTCTACAAAAGAGGAAAAACGTAGTGGGTATTTTACATTTCGTCGTGTAAGTGACCGAAGTGACCCTTTAAGTTGGATTCACCCCGGGTTTGAACCACGAAAATTCATGGATAAGGCTTTGGTAGAATCACAAATAGAGGTTGTTGCAGATATGGCTATTAATTCATTTTTAAATCAGTTATGATAACAATTGCTCGGATAAAACAAATAGTGGATGGGTTGCTGGCATACGTAGAATATGATTATGAAACTGTACCAGAGGATCAAACATTACTTTATCACATGTTTTACGGTATTCGTGATGGAGTATTTGATTTTTATGAACAGGCTAAAGAAATATTTCTGCGTAAAAATACTAGCCCCAGAAAGATAACTACTCGTATGGAATATCCTCGGGATAAAAGTCACATGCCTTGTATCATCATTCGGGAACCGGGCCGGGGGTATGGAGAAGTTGAGCCGTTAGGAGGATTTGGTGATCCTACTGGGGATTTATTTGGTAGTACTGATTATCAGCGGGAGGGGTTTATTCAATCGTCACTTTCTACGGTAAATATGATGTGTTTTAGTGATAACATGTTGGAATCTACCTTGATAGGCGAGGTGTTATTTACTTTACTGGTTGGAGCTAGAAATACGCTTGAACAGGAATTTACGAAATTTCATTTCAGCACTAATGAATTAGTGGCAGAAAATGCATTGTTTCCCACCCCCATATTGATAAAAAATATTTCGGTTGAAATAGAAGATACGGATCGTTTTGCTTCGATAATTCGGCCTGAATTAATTAGGAGCTTTATTATTGAAGATGCTATTCCAGTAGGAACTGACCCTAATTGGACACCCCCCTCTCCTGAAAAATATTTTGTTTTTGCTCATCCTTATTTGTGGTTAGAGCCGGGTGCAGGTGTAGTTGAAAATACAGTATTTTCAAATACTGATTGGGTGTTAGCTTTGGAAGGCGAAGAATTATTTTCTTTTGGTTCATCTTATTTATGGTTGGATGAATTGACCAATCAGGCAGAGCAGGAAATTAATTCAAAGGTAAAGTGGAGGTTGGAGTAAGAATTTTATAAACAAATTGCATTTTTGTAAATTTGTTTTGTGAGATGAACAAAAATTATTAATTAAAAAAAATATGGCAAAATCTGCATGGTTAACGGTATCTCCGATGTCAGGTCAGGGTAATGCAACTATCACTAATACTGGTGAGGTTCACACAGGACGTGAACAACGTACTACAACGGTCACTGGTGTTGCGACAGGTGTATCTCCAAATAAGACATATCAGGTTGTACAAAAAGCTAAACCTGAATTTGTTTCATTTGACGATGGAGCGGAAACGTCAGTTGCGAAAACTGGTGGAACATTGACTATTACTGGTAAATCAAATTCTACAGCTTTAACTTTTGAGTTGTTAGATTTGACGGATGACGGTGAAACTTCTGGAGTTGTTGAAGGAGGATTAGTATTAACACTTCCTGAAAAATATGATGCAGGAGGAGCACAAACTACGAATGGTCAGCCCATTACTGGGGACCCCGGTGCATCAGCTGAATTCACATTTAGTATTACTTTCACAAATATTCCAGCTAATATAACCATTAACGAGTTGACAGCTGCTTTGAAAGTATCTACGACCGGAGGTCAAACGGCTCAAATTTCAATTAAACAGTCTGCGGGCGATCCTAGTTTTGAATTTTCAGAGGGAACAATTACACTGGAAGCTTCTGGTGCTGCTGTTACCAATCAAATCATTTCAAACACTGCCTGGACATTGTCATAGGAGTATATGCCGAAAAAAAACAGAAAAATCAAAACAAAAACTGGAGCCGCTGTTGTATATTCATCAGTGGCTCCTTTTGTATCATCGGTAAATGATGATTTGGATAGAAATGTAGTTGTAACTGGCAGAACAACAGAAGGTACGGTAATTCAGGAAGCCACGTTTACAATTATTCAGTTAGGACTTAGAGAGGAATTTATACCTGCTGATAGTGACGAAGCCATGCAGGATAATTCTGGTGAAATTTTTGGAGTATTGAAAGAGTGATAACTTAATTTTATAATTATGGCGTATAAATCGAAATTTACAGGAGCGAAAATTGATGAGCTTTTAACAGCTTTTCAATCTCAGCAGGAAGATCCATCTTCTATTTTGGAAAATATTTCCGGTGATGATATTTTAAGTAAAATAACAGGTCAACAAATTATTGATAAAATCAATACTGTGACTGGAAATATTGTGTTTACTAAGTTTGTAGAATGTACAGCTGACGCTGGTAAAGCTGATGAATAATATGAATTATGCATACGCAACAGCACAGGAAGCAGCGGATGTTGTTGGAATAACCCCCGGTGATATTGGGGTGCCTCCAACGCATTACGTGCGTAAGAAAGATTTGATAGCTACAGGAAAATTCGATGAATCTTCTTTAACTGAATATGACGATATAGATTATGTTCTGTTGAGGAGTATTGCAAAAGGTTCATTTCAAATTTCTTTGGCTGTCAATTCCGATGTTACAAGCAGAGGAACGGTTCAAATCAATTCTGGAGTGGCAGGTTCTACAGCCACAGCAGAAGTGAATGTTGGAGATGAAGTGATTGCCAAATGTAACCTTCTTAAAGAAGGAGATGTGTTTAACGGTTGGTATAATGGTTCTTCTAAGGTTAGCGAAAATGCTACCTATAGTTTTACCGTTACGGCTTCGGTAAGTTTGACAGCAAAAATTAATTTCATTGATGTTGATCCCGATGCTCTTAGTTTTGGATCAGAAGAGGAAACAAAAACGTTTGGAATCACTTCTAATGTTGAATGGAGTTTAAGTTAAAAATATGGCAAAAGCGGATTGGTTAACAGTTTACCCGATGTCGGGTGAAGGCAATGCCACAGTACAGAATTCAGGTACTCCTCACAAAGGAAGGGTGCAACGTTCAACTACTGTGACAGCCGTTGTTCCTGGATTAAATTCAGGAAAGTCATACCAAGTAAATCAGAAGCCAACCTCCGAATATGTTACTTTAGACAGTTTATCTTTTTCATGCCCTTTTACAGAAAGTAAGATTACTATTTCAGGTAAAAGTAATGCACAAACTCTTATTTTTCAAACTGCCACAGGTAGTGAAATAGAGTTTGTGGTTCCTAATAGTTACACTATTAATGGATCACTTAGTGCAGCTGTAAATTCTCCTATACAGGGGGACCCCGGTGCATCAGCTGAATTCACATTTAGTATTGTGGTAACTGTACCTAAAAATACAATAGGTACTAAAAGTGGAAAATTTGAGATTAAAACATCAAATTCAACCACACCCAGTCAAGTAGTGAATGTAAGTCAGGCTCCGTCTGAATGGAATATTACTTATTCTAAAAATGAGTTTGTACAAAGTATTGCTAAGAATTCGGAAGTTGTTATTTATGGTAAAAATGCCACTAATACGGCAGTATTACCGGATAATACAGTACAATACACCTACAGTTTTGACGGTTGGTATACTGGCTCACAGCTAATCAGTTCTGATTTAAGTTTGGTTGTTGAGAATATCACAAGCGATAGGAATTTTATTGCTACAGGTAAACGGACTTTAAATAGATACCCGTTATCTATCACAATAGCTCCAACCGGAGGAGGAACAGCTACAGGGGCCGGAACTTATGACTATGGGTCATCAGTTGCCACCACAGCAACTCCTGCTACCGGGTATGATTTTATTAACTGGGTAAGAAATGGAGTTACTACTCCGGTAACAACTAACCCGGCAACATGGACTATTGATGGAGCCGTGGCATTAACGGCTAATTTTCAGTTGAAAACTTATTCAATTACTACGGCTAATCAATACCGTGTTGCGGAAAGTGGTGATTGGGTGAGTGGTAATACAGGCGGTACTACTTCTGGAGGTGGTACAAAAACACATGGCTCTCAGGCAACCGTTGTTGCAGCTCCTACTACAGGATATAGTTTTGCAGGATGGTATGAGGGAACAACTAAAGTTAGTGACGCAGCTTCTTATACATTCACGGTTACTGGTCCAAGAAATTTGGTTGCTAGATTCCAGAGGTTGTGGTATACAATAACCTTCTCCGCCGGAACGGGTGGTTCGGTTAATCCTACATCAGCCCGGGTAGAATATGGTGGATCGGCTTCATCTACTGCAACAGCAAGCACCGGGTATACATTTAGTGGGTGGAGTGATGGTACTAAGACAGCAACTTTGTCATTAACGAATATTACAGCAAATGCAACGTATGCAGCATCATTCGGTTTAAATACTTATGTAGTTACATATACAAAAGAAACCGGGGTAGCTTCTGTTACTCCAACCAGTGAAACTGTTTCACATGGTTCAAATGCTGCGGGTTCTACTGCAACACTTGCTACAGGTTATAATTTCGATGGTTGGTATAATGGTGCGACACGTGTTAGTACGGCTTTGAAATATGGTCCGACTAATGTAACAAGTAATATGACGCTTACCGCGAAGGCGACCATTAAGACATTCACTATTACAGCTACCAGTGATAATACTAATCAGGGAACTGTTTCTCCGGCAACACAAACCGTAAATTATGGTGGTAGTGCAACCGTCACAGCTACCGTTAAAACAGGTTATCAGTTTGATGGATGGTATGAAGGAGCAACCCGGGTCAGCACTAGTTTATCTTATGCATTGTCTAACATAACAGCTAATCATGCGTTGGTTGCGAAGTTTGCGGCTAAGATGGTGACAATGAATGTGAAAGTAAGTCCGACAGGCGGTGGTACTGTTACAAATGGTTCAGCTTCATTCCAAGAAGCTACTGAAAATCCGTTAACAGCTGTTCCGGCTACTGGGTATAAGTTTGTTAAATGGACTTATGCTTCACCTAGTGCTCCAACTGGTGATGAAACACAAACATCCACCACTAATCCTCAAAGTTTTGCTTGGTATCAGGGTAGAAATATTACAGCTCATTTTGAAAAACTGAGTTACACTGTATCCTATACTAAGAACGCAAATATTGCATCGATAACTAAGACAAGTGAAACAGTAACTTATGGAGGAACTGCTACATGTACGGCTGCTCTTCCGGCTAATACTGCACAGTACACATATTCATTTGCTGGCTGGTATGAAGGTTCTACACAAATTTCTACCGCTTTAGCATTGTCTGTAAGTAATATTACAGCTGCTAGAACATTTGAAGCACGTGGAACTGCTACAATTAACCGTTATACTATTACGGTAACAAATGGTAGTGGAAGCGGTACTTATAACTATGGAACTGAAGTAACATTAACGGCTAACACGATAACGGGTAAAACGTTCTCTAAATGGTCTGATGGAGTTACGACTGCTTCACGTAAAATTACGGTAACAGGTAATGCGTCTTATACCGCAGAATACACGGATAATTACTATACGGTGTCTTATGTTAAGGGCACAGGTGTTGCAACGATCAGTAGAACGTCTGAATCTGTTATTTACAATGGAAATGCTTTAGGATGTACTGCTACAGTTACAACTGGTTATACATTCAGCGGTTGGTATAATGGATCGACTAGAGTTTCAACTTCGTTGACTTACGCTCCTACTGGAGTAACGGCCAATATGACATTAACGGCTCAGGCCACATTAAATTCTTATACTGTTACACCTAGTGCATATTATCGTACCACAGACGGTACTGGTAATTATACTGCTGGAACAACTGGTGGTACTGTATCAGGTGGTGGCACTGTAAGTCATGGTAGTTCTACTACAGTAACAGCTACTCCTGCCACAGGTTATCAGTTTGATGGATGGTTCTCTGCTGGTCCTTCAGGAGGTTCATTACTGAGTTCTTCGGCTTCATATTCGTTCACTGTAACTGGAAGTCAAACGGTATATGCTAGATTTACTAGACGTTATTTTACTGTAACGTATAGTGCTGGAGATTATGTAGGAAGTTTAAGCAGGACTTCTGAAAGAGTTGCTTATGGTGGGAATGCTGCGGGATCAACTATAACTCCTTTAGCTACTACGGCTCAGTATAGTTATGCAGTTGATGGTTGGTATAATGGGGCTAGTAAACTTACATCAGCAGCCACTTATGCTCCTACTGGAGTAACGGCTAATATGACGTTGACCGCCAAATGTACCAGAACTTTGAGACAGTATACAATTACTTATGTTGCTGGGGATTACATTTCAACAGTGTCTAGAGCATCAGAAAATGTTAATTACGGTTCAAATGGTGCAGGTTCTACGGCTACTGTTATGGCTACTACGGCTCAATACACCTACAGTTTTGACGGTTGGTATGAGGGTGCTAATAAGATACAAAGTGCTGCCACTATTGTACCGACAAATGTACAAGCCAACCGGACATTTACTGCGAAAGGTACTAGAACTTTAAGAAGTTATTCTATTGGTGTAGCTTTGGATAGTACAAGTGCTGGAAGAGGTACTGTTAGCGGTGGTGGTACTTACAATTACGGGGCTTCTGTTACAGTTGAATGTACATTAAGTAATAGTGGAGATAAGTTTGACGGTTGGTATAATGGATCAACGAAAGTAAGTTCAGACCTTTCTTACACATTTACTTGTACAGGTGCAGTGACTTTAACAGCTAAGATTCTGTATATCGATGTCACTCCAACTAATTTGTCTTTTGGTTCAGGTGGCGAAACTAAGAGCTTTACTGTCAAGAGTAATATTAACTGGAGTTTAAGTTAGGTTAGTGGGGAGAAATCCCCACTTCCTTAATTCTTATAAAGAATTGAGATTCATTAAATTTTAAAATGACTGTTTTTTATTAATTTTATTCCCTGAATAAAGAAAGTTTATTTAAAAATTAAATATTTTAAACATGGCAACGAGTGTCTATTTTAATGGAAAAATGAGAACTCTACCCGGCATTTATTCCACAATAACTTCCGGTGATAACAGTGCTACCCGTAATTTAGATTATGGGACGGTATTGCTTATTGACACGGGGGTTTATGGAGCTGGGTTTGGTGGAGGTTCTGGTATAAATGGAGCAGGAAAACAGGGGTTGGATGCTGTATATTCTTTTACTGATTTACCTTCTTTTAGGGAATTTGTAAAAGGAGGGTTATTTTGGAAAGCTGCTGAGGCTCTTTTTACCCCGGACCCTTATAATCCAGATGCGGTTGGTATTAGCAATCTTTTGTATGTACGTGCTTGTACTACTACCCCAGCAACAATGACTTTTGCACCTACTGGTGGGGGAGCAAATGGAGGTAACATCGTTATTAAGACGATAGATGAGGGGTTAAACGCTAACGGTGTTTTAGATGGGGAATATTTGAAATTTGGATATGCTTTTACAGTAATACCCGGTACTGATGATCCGAATGCATTTGTGATGCAGTTTTGGAGAGGAACATATACAGGTGAATGGACTGATCCGGTGACTGGTGTTGTAATGTCTTTCGATGAGTTGACAGTCGCACAATCTGATCCTATTTTGATTTGTCAGTCTCCTGAATGCACTAATTTAGCCGAGTTAGTACAATGGTGTGAAACCGATGATAATTTTGGAGCCAGATTTATTTTAGACGCAAGCACTGAAATAAAAGGTGACGGAACTGTTGATTCGGACGACCTTACTGATAATGCCGGATATAAAGTAGCTACAGGGGCCACAGAAGATTACAAATCTACCGACATCGATGATGTTTTAAATCAAATTCAAGATTTGGATTATAACATTGTATTTACTGATCAGATAGGTGAAAACGGAGCAGGTTCAATTAATTTGAAAGTTATTTCACATAGAAATAATCAGGCCAAGTTTGACAAATTTGTCTTTGTAGGTGCTTATCCTAACAAAGAAAAATATGATGATTCTTTGGCTATGGCCCGCTCTTTCAATAGTGCTTGGGTTGCATGTGTGCATGGTGGTATTGGTACTGCCAGTGATTTAGTAGCTACAAAGGTGCGTTGGTGGGGAGTATTTTATAATTTGTGTCAGGTAATCGGTAGAGTGTCCGGCAAACCGCCTTATGTGCCCGCGACAAACAAAACTATTGGCGGTGACAAATTACAACATATACCGAGCGAAAAAGAGATGGAAAAAGCCGTTAAAGCGGGTTTGATTATAGTGTACCCGAATCCATATTTGAGACGGTTTGTAATTTTGCAGGCAGTGACAACATTGCAAGATAATCAACTTCTTTTCAATAAAAAGGGTGATTCTTTCAGTTTGCAATTTATGCGTATCTTGGCACAGTTAAATAAAGAATGTGTTGTGAATGCCGAAATTGACCTTATGGGGGATGAAAACGGAGTGAATATCAATACTTTGTCTAAAGGAGCATTGGAAACGTGGACAATCAATTTCTTACAACAAAGAGTTGCAACTGAAAATCAAGATAATTTGATTACACGGTTTCAAAATGTAGTAGCGACTAAGGTAGACGATTACTATAAAGTAACTTATGAAGTTGTTGTAAACAATGAGGTTACCAAAGTATTCTTTACCGGATTTTTATTACGTAATTAAAATAAATAGATATGGCTAGAGGAAAAGTTTTTACCGCGGCTAAAGCGTTTATTAAGATAGACAATGAAATTGCTGGCTATTGCCGTAATTTGAATTTTTCTGAAAACGTTAACCGGGCAAATGTGCAGGGTTTGGGTAGTTTAACCTATCAGGAAGCTCCTGCGGTAGCGTATACTTGTCAGTGGTCTGTTTCTCAGTATTTTCTTTCTTTTGAAACGCCTATCATGCGTAAGATGTTGAAGAAATTTGGGAGTATCGCTGAAATCAAGAATAGCTTAGTTCTTGGTGATATTGCTTTTGATATTACAGTTTATGCAAAATCTGTGGTATCGGAAGATGCACAGTCAAAACTGGTTACTGAGGTTGATAATACCGGAGAAACCATTGCAAGACTACAGAGGTGTTTGTTGAATAGTCAATCGTTTCAGGTACAGGAGGGAGGAATTTCAGGTATTGACATCAACGGAATTTATTTGGAACCAATTAGTATGGCGGGATAACCGCCATACCTTTTTAAAGACAAACGACAATGATAAAAGACGAAGTAGAATTAGTAATTAAGGGACATACTTACAGCATTAAGTTTCCTAATGTAGGACAGTATTACCGCATTGAAGCAATTAAGCAAAATTTATCAAATGGGTATTATAATGCTTTGGTGATGAGTGTATCTAAAGCTGCTCAACATGCTTTAGATATGATTGACATTGAAGCTACTTTGGTAGTTTTGTGTCCGGAGCTTATTAAAGATTTGAAAGTAAAGAACTTTAATGAACTCGATATTAGAGATTATTGTGAAATTCGGGATGCTTTTTATAAAGTAGTCGCACCATTTTTCAAAGAAATCGATGAATTACTGAAAAGTGAAGATAATGCATTAGAGCAGAATTGAGATGAAACGTTCCGAGTTGGTACAATGCGTCATCAACTGGAATAGTCGGTTCCCGTTGGATAAATGGTGGAGAATGAAACACGGTGTTGCATTCATGTCACCTGCCCATCGGGAATCTTCTTTTATTGATCAGTTGTTGGAGTTTGAAGAAGATAAACTTTTCTTTAAAACAAGGGAAAAAGAAAAGGAAGACAAATATATACCGGGTATTGGGGAATTTTTGAAAGGAGAGATTACTGCTGAAAGCTTTATTGACGAAGCTCAGGCCGAAATTGAAAAAATGCTAAAGAAACAAGAAAATGGCAGAGGATAAAAGAATACGGGTAACAGCTGATTCATCCCCTCTACAAGAATTACGTCAGGGGGCACAATTTTTATGGGATGACCTGACAAAAATGGAAGGGAAGTTTAAAAATTTGGCTGATGAAACAATTGTTTCAATACAACGCCAGATTGATCTTCTAAAAGAAAGAAATAATTTGTTGAATCCCGATCATTTTGGAAGTGATTTTAATACTGGTAGCAGGATAATAAATCCGACCACAGGTCGATATATGGATGGCCGTACTCCTGGTGAAAATTTACGGAATTTAGACATGGTTGGTCTTAATAATCGTAATATTACACTGCTAGATAGAATTTTCACCCAAGTTACCCGTATAGCTGAAATCCTTGAACAGGATAGCCGAAATCAAACTAATGGTGTATTGCCTACTGGTGATAATGGTGCAGGTTCAGATGGAGGTGGAAATGTGCCAAATGTTCCCCCTGTTCCACGAAATGGGGGGGCAATTGGTGGGAGTGGTGCCAGAGAATTTTCTATTCCTACAAGTGTTTCGGGTTTATTGGGTAAGTTGGGAATTCCAGGTTTAATTTTGGGTGCGGTTGGTATGTTGGCGGGTAGATTTTCCAGTATGTATGCTCAGGAATATACTGCTGAAAACCGTTTTCAACGAGAAAATTTACGTTGGAATTGGTTACCTTTTGTTGGTAAAGATATTGCACAGGTTCTTGAAGCCGATAGAAAAGCTGCCCAACAATTTGAAGATGCTGGTTCTCAGCGGGCTGTAATACGGGGTTCTACATTCCACAATGAAATGGTAAACGCCATAAATGGTTCTGGCGTGGAAATATTAAATCCTGATTATAGTGTAGAAACGATACCTGCAAGAATTGATGTTAATGATCATGGCACCCCTATGTATAAGCCTGCCATGACTATATACACAAACCGAAGGACAGGTGAAAAGTCTACGAAAAAACCAGAAGATTATAAAGAAATAGATGGGGATACTGCCTATAATAATAATTGGTATGGGAAGGCTTTAGGACTAGATATGAGCCAGTTTACACAACGTCAGAATGATTTGATTTTGGCTGCTGGTGGTAGACCTGCTCAATCTAGCGACTATCGTTTGAATCAGTTGATGTTGGCTGGGCATATTTTGGGCATTGGAGCTGATCAGCAGGAAGCTCTTCAAAGAACGGTTCGGTTTGGTTCTGATCAGAAGTATGAAACTGGAAGTTCCTACGCTGTAATTCGAACATTTGAAACTACTTTAAGAAATTTAGGTAAAACGAATGCTGAGGTAGTTGGTACGATTCAGGAGTATTTAGGACAATTTAATCGGACATCCAGTCAAATTCTTGAAAGAACCGGGGCGGTAAACACCGCAGCTGTTACACAAACTATTGCAAGTTTAAGAGCACGCGGGTTTGAGGGTCAGAGGCTTGATCGGGTTGTGACAAGTTTAGGCGGTGGAAATATTAGTCAGGATGATGTTACACAGGCTCTTCTGCTTAGAACAGCTAGACAACTTAACCCTAATGGTTCTTTGTCCGATTTGTGGGCTGACATTGATGAAATGCAGAACGGTGGGAAGCTTGCACCTGAATTTTTTGACATGCTTAAAAGAATGACAGGAGGCGGGGAAATGTTTCGAAATGTGTTGAAAGCTGTTTATCCTGACTTAACATGGTCTGATATAAGATCACTTACTACTGGTAAAAATGCAAATGCCAGTGGAGAACAATTACTTCGGAGTATTCAGGTTGTAACAGATGGTTATAACAAAGAAAGAGCCGAACAAATAACAGGCCCGCAAAGAGGTGATACAGCCAATGAATCAACAAAGAAAACCGTTGAAGGCTTGACGGCAATTGCAGATAAATTGGGTAAAACAATAGGTGAATTTGAAAAAGTAGTCGATAACAAAGAACGAACAGATAGAGAAGTGCAAATGCTTCAATGGACTAAAAGTTCAAGTGATAGCTTAACAGAAATAAATGAATTACTCAGAAGGTTTTTATATAATCCATTGAATATAATTGGACAATAATATGGCTACTGCAAAAAATACAAGATTTGATTTTAAAGGTCGTGACGGTAATTATGCTCCATTAATGATGGAGCAGTTCATGTCTTTTTTATTGGAGAAAAAACTAATATATGACCTATCTACTGAACAGTTTCTAAATATTGAAGAAGGAGGGATTAAGAACTCTAAACGTATTGTTGATCTTTATACTCCAAAGGAAAAAAAGCTTCACGCAAATGAAATTGAAAATAATGAGGTACCTTATATAAAACCGGGGACAACAGTTTATTTGCCTAACGATTCTATAACTGCAGAAATGCAAAAAATTTTGGGTTCTGATATATTTTTAGAACAAACAGAATTTAACGCTTTTTGGACAGAAGTTCAGCAGGCATTATTAAAAGATTCCGGATATGTACCTTTTGATGCTATTGCTGAATCAACTTACCTTTCAGTAAAAGGTAATACAGGAATAATCGGGGCTTTATCTGCTCAGGTAAAGGCCTTAAATATTCGTATATGGGTTTATGTTAGAGCTTTAGGAAAAATGTTTGACATTAGTCCTTGGGTAGTTAATTGTTCGACTAGTAAAGATAAATCTGCTGGTAGTTTTTCAATTGAAGTATCTTATACTTCTACATTACAGGTAGATTCTTATGGGAATGAATTTGTGAATCAGGAGAGTTTGATGAATCAGGAGAGAAAATTAAATCAGGATTGGTTTTCAAAATTCGTTCAGAATAATGATTTAATTTTTATTAGATTTGAACAATTAAAAATGGAGCGTTACGCTGACATGGCATTAGCTCCTACTAATAATAAGACTTATGAGGTACCTGTTTCTGATCTTGGTACAGTAAATACTGTTACCGATGAAAAAACAGGTGAAACTAAGGATATCCCATTAATATGGGATATGTTGGGTTTGGTAGATTCAGTTCGTGTAGATTATAGTTCAAATATAAACAATTATTCTATACAAATAGAGGGTCGCGACTATACGAAATTATTTGTTGAAGATGGCAGCTATTTTATTCCATTAAAGTTTGTTGAGGGTAGCCCTGACCAGTGGTTTTATGGAGGAGACCCGGAATCAGCTTGGTTTAAGCGGAATATGATAACTGGAGCCTATGATTACTATTTTGCATATTCTTTTCAGCGTATTGCCAATGTGATTTGGTTTGTTATCAATCAGTTATCAAGTATTGGAATTGTAGATGATAGTTTATTTGCATCGTGTGCAAAAATAACTGAAAAATTACCCGTTGAAACAGGAGATGACAAGTACAAGCAAAAAGATAATAAGGTAAAAGGAATATGGCAGATGGTGCGCGTATTTGTTGATGAAGCACTTGAAGATAGAAGAATTGTTGATCGTTCATTGGTAAATCCGGAAGGGACATTGCTAGACTTTTTTAATAAAGTTTGTCAGGAGCCGTTTGTGGAATTTTGGGGTGACACGTATATGAATGAATTTGATTTAATTGTTCGTCAACCACCGTTTACAGGTAAAGCAGTGAAAGATGTAATCAATTCAGAAAGTTATATCACGATAGCCTCACAGGATTTACTTTCCTTGTCACTTCAATATGATGATAGAGTGTATGCATGGTATCGCATCATGCCTCAGAATGCTATGATGGGAAATTCACAATTTTCATCGTTAGCTTTTGTTCCTATTATATTTTTCAATGAATATTGTGAATTATATGGAAATAAACGCTGTATAACTAATGATATTTATATCTCTGAGAAGAGTTTTATGGGCCGTAACGGTTCACAGAATCTAAATACTCTTTCACAGGCTTTAGTGAATGATTTATTGTTTGTGATTGAAACTAGTGCTTATCTGCCTTTTACTCGTAAGGGTACTATTACTATAAATGGTGATAGGCGCATAAAGGTGGGAACTTTTATCTTTTTAGAAGCGACAAACGAGTTATTTTATGTTACAGCAGTAACTAATACTGCTACCTTTGGTAATGAAGCTGTAGACCGTACTACCATAGTAACTGTCGAGCGTGGAATGCTGGTCGATTTGATTGATGGTGAAAATTCTTATTTCAATATTGTTAATTTGGAGGGGTTGAAAAAGGAAATTGCTGAGCGGGGCCGTTCAAATAATACCGGAGTACAGGTGCGAAGTTTGACTTCTAGTGAGAATAATACAGTAACTTCTTTTAAAAATGGAAATGGGTTAAATACTTCCGTTTTCAGGTATTTTGTAAACAGACAAAAATTTCAGGAAGATGCCAAGTTTGAGGATTAAAAGAATTGGTAAACCGGGGGTATCCCCTTTGAAGAAAAATTCAGCAGCACAACAGGCAGTTGGATTTGGTTATGTTATTATCCCAGAGGGGGTTGATCGTGATGAATTTGTTGAAACTTGTTTCAGGCAATCTAGAATAGCTATTGTAGATGATTCTAGTGGTAACTTTATGCTTGATTGCTATATCACTAACGAAGCTATACAGAATGTAAAGTTTCCGCAAAATGTAGGTGAAAAGGGGATGGGTGTTATTTGGGTGGCTCAGCCCTTTCAAACTCAGCCCCTAATAGTTGGGACTATTAATGAAGAACGGGATACCGATATACGTGATGATGAGGAATTTGTGGTGAATCGTAGATGGGGTGATGGTATGTTGACCATCACCGGAAGTGCAAAAGAGGGTAATCTTTTTATTAGTGTAAAAGGGGTTCCCGCCGGGTATATAAAAATTATTTCTGAAGGTGATGAAAATTCTGTTTTAGAACTTGTTTCTTCCGGAAATGTAAAAATATCGGCAAATGAAAATGTCGAAGTTGAAGCTTTTAAAAAATTAAAAGCTAAAATAATTGACCCTGATACCGAAAATGAGTCCGGTTTTAGCCTAGATAAGGATACTTCTACTTTTGAAGCTAGTTATGGTGAGGGTGATGATAAAAACGTCGTTAAAACGGTTGTAACGACGGATGGTGTTGTGACTACTGTTAAACTTGGAGATGTTTTGTATGAAAATACGGTTGATGCTGAAAAGGCTTTGTTTAAATTTCAAGATTCACAGGTTGAATTAAAAGATGGTAAGGCATCTATTATGCAGGGTAGTTCTTCACTTGAAATTGAGGGCGATAAGGTATCTATGAATAACCCGGGTACAGGATTAAAAGATTTATTAACCAAAATAGTAGACGCAATTAAAACACTTACTGTTTCAACTGCTGTAGGGCCAAGTGGTACTCCATTACCTCCCACTATTGCAAAAACCACAGAATTAGAAAGTCTTTTATCACAATTTTTTAATAAATAAACATTATGGCATTAGATAAAGCAGGTTTGGCATCTGCTATTTTAAATTTAATGACCCGAATGAGGGCCGAAACAGAAATAGACGACAGCATATTTGCGAATGAATTAGCAGATGCGATAGACACCTTTGTTAAAACTGGAGAAGTAAATGCAGGGATTCCGGTTTCAACCACCGGAAGCGCAACAGCACAAACAGGGCAAACTACTGCCCCCGGTAAAATCTCCTAAAAAAGTTTTACATTTGTATCAAATATAATAATAGAAATTATGGCTTTGAGTTCAGTTTTAAATAAGATGAAGGGTATAGAAAAAACCATTGGGACACAGGCATTAAGTGCGATGTTTCCCAATGATTTTGAGTTATATATGTGTGCCTTAGAGCTTACTGATAGCGAAGATCACGTGATTGATTATTTGGCTTTTCCAGTGATGCCTGATTCTATCACAAAAACCGAACCGACCCGTACAAATGTAAAAAAGTCTTTATCTGGAATTACAGTTTTAACAAGCCCTTCATTTACTCCTCAGGAAATAAACATAAAGGGTTCTTTTGGTAGAAATTTTAAAATTTTGCTGAACGTTGCCAACCCAGTTCAAGGAGCGGCTTTTAGTACAACAGCTGGAAAATACGATTTGTTTTCTATCAGTGGTAAATCAACTACACTTTCCTTTTCAGAATTTGATGTGGGGGTTAAAACTGGTTATGGAGTGTTAAAGATTTTGAAAGCAATTGCGAGTAAAAGTGTTGGGCTAGGTAAGAATGGCAAGCCTTTGAGGCTGTATTTTTATAATATGGCATTAGGTGAAAGTTTTTTGGTTGTTATTCCCCCAAGTGGTGTGCAATATACACAGGATTTGGCTCGAAACATGATATGGAATTATAATCTGACAATGATTGCGTTAGCTCCTATGGAAGCTGTTTCTAGAAGGATATCAGCACAAACATCATCTTTAAATACGCTTGTATCTTCGGCGGTGCAAACAGGTGTAAATGAGTTAGCAACAAAAGTAACAAGATCAATATTATGAATGCAGCCTTAAATACATTTAAGAACGTGACAGGTTACAATATAAAGGAATTTTTTGAATCTTTTGTGTTGTTTTGTAATTCTTACTATCCAATAATAGTAAGTTACTATACCGGGCAAAATGTTAACGTAGAGGATTCTTTTGGTAGGCTTGATAGTCTAATGAAACAAACGAGGGAAATAGAACCTTTATTTGAGTTGAAAGCAAATGGTTTTAATACTATAGATGCGTGGGAAATTCTAGATTATTTCACTGAATGTCAAACAAAGCTTTGGACGATTAATAATTCTTCACGTTGGCTTCGATCTGCCATTATTGGTAGATATGGTAGTAATGTAGTTGTAGATCGGGTATTGAAAACCCGTGAAACGTTTGAATCAGTGGTGCAAGAATTAGGATCGAATGCTCCACAGGATGATTGGTTTGATGTTGCTAAGAATAATTATGTTGAAGAAGAAGATTATTCGGCAAATAATGGTGGTGGGATGTTTAAAATAAACATTCGAAATGAAGGGAATTTTGATATTCCTAATATTGTAGATAATTTATCAACTAAAAATATTTTGGGTAAAGATATTGACGTTAATTTTCGTTTTGAAAATAATGATTTAGCGACGGTAGAATATGAGGCAGCAATTGCACAAGCTTATAACACGATTATCAGTTCTTTAAAGGGGTGTATTCCTGAATTTCCTGAATATGGGCTTCCTAATGATATGATTGGTAGTTCCGCTAATGCTTTACAGTATCCTACTATTTTTAGGGATTTGCTGAATATGTTCAGCAGAGATGCCCGGTGGGTTGAAGTTAATTTAATCGATCTTTTCAGGGAAGAAGATAATTTATTTATAAAAATAAATGCTAAGACAGTAACAAATAATTTTCTTGTAACAAACATACAACTATGATTACTAAAGTAAACAATACAATTTCGTTTCTGAAAAATTTATGGATAGAAACGTTTTTAAATAAAACAGATAAAGTAACCGATATTACTGATAATTCGGTTTTAAATGCAGCAGCGTTTGGTACAGCTAAAGTAGCTCAAAAGGCTTTGAAAGATGTAGCAATTGTTTCTGCTCAAATTTTTCCAGAAGAAGCTAGCGGAGATTATTTAGATAGGGCTGCTTCTTTATTTGGGGTTACTCCAAGAAAAGGGGCTTTAGGTAGTTCCACTTACATACGAGTATATGGTAATCCTAATACTACTTACACAGCAGGTATTAATACATTTGTAAGTACAAACGGTGTTCGGTTTCAAATTGAAAAAACATTTACCATCGGAGAATCAGGTTATGGATATGTGAAAGTGAGGAGCGAATCAATAGGAGAATTCACAAACGTTGATGCAAATAGTATTGTAACTGTCACTCCTGTACCTCAAGGACATAAAGAATGTACGAATGAATATTATGCTGTAGGGGGTCGTGATGAAGAAGATGATGAAATGTTTCGTAGGCGTATACTGAATCATCAGAATATTTATGCAGAAGGAACTTTGGAAAAACTTACGCAGGTTTTGCAGAATATAGATGATAGTGTTCTAAAAATTATGTTTGTGGGTGTGATGGAAGATTCATTCATACATGTTCAAATTGCCACCCAAAATGGACAGGAATTTACTACACAGGAATTACAAGTTTTATTAAATGGTGCAACTCCATATTTTGGGATAGGTGACATGATTGTGTCAGGAAGGTTGATGGGTATTAAATTTGAAAATGCTTCTTGGTATGAAGTAGGTGGAGAAACTGGAGTTGATTTCAGATGTGAAATAGAACCCGGCTATGATGTGGCTACCGTTCGAAAAAATATTCAGGTAGGTTTGACTAAATATTTAGACTTTAGATTTTGGGAGGCTGGTGCAAATGTTGAGTGGGATAATTTGCTTGATATTGTAAAGCATACTGAAGGTGTGCAGTATGTATCAGATGAAGATTTTTACCCAAAGCATGATGAAGCAGTTCCAGTTTATATGTTGCCCCGAATAAAGAAATTTATTATGCGTGATTTAAACGGATCAGTGTTGTTTGATTTATCAAAGGAATTTTCACCTGTATTTTACCCGGCAAATTAGAATTTAATAACCTAATTTTTTACCGTATATTTACACCATAAAAATTTGTAAATATACGGTTTTATTATGATAATGGAAGTGAGAAATTTTAACTTGCAATGGCTTTCAGGGGTTGGTGCCGCCTTTTGGGGTTCTTTTGCCCCTATACAGGATATGCTGTTGGGGGTTTTTATTTTCATAGGCATTGATTTTATAGTGGGGTGTATCGCTTCCTATAAGAGAGCTAAAAGAAGAAAAACCCGGTGGTTTTTTGAAAGTGCAAAAGCATGGAATACAATTTATAAATTGTCATTTTCTTTAATTGCTGTGTCTTTATCACATTATTTAGATACAAAAATTTTTGATTTTGTAGACTTGAAATTACCTAATATGGTAGCAGGGTTTGTGTGTGGCACAGAATTCTGGTCTTTTTTGGAGAATGCTGGTGATATAAGTGAACATCCGGTTTTTAAAGCTATTCGAAAAATAACAAAACGTAAAATAAATAGAGTGATAGACTGTGAAGAAGGTGAAATTTTAAATGAAAATGATTATGGAAATAAAGGTTATCAGGGATGAATTTTCATTCAGAGCAACATTAGGTAAAATGTTTATTGATGGGGTAAAAGTAGCAGATACTTTAGAGGATACTTTGCGTGATTTACCCGTATCGTGTCCCAATACTCCTAAAGGTAAAATGTGTAATTGTCCACAGAAAAAATATGGTGAAACCTGTATACCTGCTGGTAGGTATAAAGTAACATATAGATATTCACCTAAATTTGGTAAGAGTTATCCATCAATAGAAAATGTTCCGCATTTTTTAGGGATATTGATTCATGCAGGTAGTAATGTGGGTCATACTGAGGGATGTATATTAGTTGGAGAAAGGGTGCCCGGTAAAGAACAATTGAAAAATCAGTTCGCTATTTCTAGCATTGTCACTAATTTGGTTAAAAAGGCTTTCGAATCAGGTGAAGAAATTTGGATAAATATTGAAGAAAAATGAAAGAGTTTATAAAGAAAAACTGGAAAATTATTTTGATTGTATGTTTGGGGTTAGCCTTATATTTTTCAGTTAGTGCTTCGATACAAAATCGAAAAAAGTATTTGAGGGAAAAGAATAATACAGAAGCTCTTTTAACTGATATTGAGCATGAAAGGACAAAGCATGGTGAAGATGTTGCTACTATTCATGAATTACAGCTTACTGTGAAAGAGCTTAAGAAATTACGTGAGGAAGATGTGAAAATGATAGAAGAATTGAAAATTCGCCCACCTCAAATAAAAGAAATTGTAAAAACAGTTGTTGAAACTAAGATAGAATACAGGGATACATTGATTCAAACCGCACCCGGTAAATTTGAATGGAAAAAGGCAACACAGTGGTGGATAGTTGATCAAGATATAGATTTTACTGGAAATCCGCCTGTTGTAGACTTTAAAATAAGTGTTCGGGACAGTTTATCACACGTGTTATACAAAGTTCCTAAATTTAAGATTTTGGGCATTAGATTTGGCACAAAGCGTTATGAAATAAAGTGTATTAATCATAACCCAGAATCGAATATTGTGTATAACGAGTGGATAAATGTAAGCCGTAATAAAGCAAAGAGAAATAGGAATTAAAATGGCAAAAATTGAAAGAAAAATATTTCCACAAATTGGTAACGGCTATAGAATACACACCCAAGTCATACCCCTTGCCGGGTTGATACCTGTGTTAAAAACAGCTCGTGAAGGACGTAAAAGTTTGTATCGTTATTCAGTTGATGGTGGTACAAACTTTACAGACTGGGAGTCTTTGAATTCAGCTGTATCAGAAAATCTTGGAAGATTGACTGATGCGGTTAATTTGGTTTTAGATTATGTAACAGACCCATTTAGAAGTCAAGTCGCTTTTTTTAGAAAATTAGAAGTTGACCCCTATGATGTAGGGTTGAATTCTATGATTTATGATAAGTCAGTTTTTAATACGTTTTTTAATAGCGATGACCCACAGGTATTAGATTGGGCTTTAAATGTTTTAGAAAAGCTATTTGAACCCGGTATCGTGCCGTTATACGTTAGCCGAAATAATGAAAATGATTACGGCACTTTCTTTTTTACAATAACTCATTTTTTTGCATTTATTGTGATTTATGCCCGTCAGTTTAGGGAACTTGAAAATAGTGAGTTATTGATGAAGGAGTTTATTGAGGGGTGGGGTTTAGTGTATGAGAATATCACAACACTTGATCAAAGGAAATATTTGTTTAAAAATTGGTTAGATCAATTTCGTAAGCGTGGCACCCCGGCAATAACTGAGACTGGAGGTGTAGTTGATGGGGAATTACGCAGATTGGTTGGGTATACCAAGCCCAATGAATTTATTTTTGGAGTTTTAGCACCTCAAAATGTTGGGTGGTGTATGGGTTGGTCCTCTCCAACGTGGTATGGCACAGAAACCGTGAATGCTGTTTCAAAAGGGTATGATTTTGGGCCGGATTATGCTGGTGATAATTATGGTGAAATTATTTCATTTGGAGAGGATGAATTAAGTCTACCTACTGATGGTGAGGCAACTCCAAATACGATTATAACCAAACATCCGTGGGAGATTTACCTTGAAGGTGATGAAAATTTGCCCCCTAATTTGTTGCAGGCTGCAAATATTGGTGTGGGGTATCTATCTGACTACCCTATTTTGGGAGATGTTGAAAGAGTGTATCAGGACGATATTTATGTGTTTAAATTCAGAGGAACTGGCCGGGTAGGTATTTCATCAGAAGCCGATACAACAAAAGTAATGGAGGTGTATCGAGGGTTGGATTATGAAATAACTGTTTGGTTAAAGGCTGATCAGGCTGGAGATGTTGGATCAGTACAACCACCTCAAAATATAGAATTTGGGGTAAATTGTTATGATTCATCAATGAATTTAATAAAGCAGGTTAGGCTTACCGATCTTGAAGTTACAAACAGTTTCTTTTTAGGAGAAAGGTATCAAAGCCCCTGCAAGGTTCCTGGAGTATATTATCAACTTCGTGGAATAATTTACAATGTAGATAAGGACACTGATGAAAACCGTGATTTATATTTGAACTTTGAAAACGGTAGGCCTTTGAAATTCTTTTATTCTGATAATGGGGCTTTTGCTTCTTATATGGCTCCATATATTGTACAGAATAGAGATGGCAACGTTGCTGATTTATCAGTAGCAGGTATTGTTTTGAAACCGTTAGATTTACCGTTTAGTCAGGGATATTTAGGGCAAAAGAATGTGATTGCAATGTATGCTCAGATTAGATCAGCCCGAACGAAACAGGATATTGAAGAATTCATTAAGAGATATCTAGTTAGTTATAAAAATATTGTATCATACACGTGGTTGGATTGGGTTACTCGTAAATCTTGGATTTTGACGTTTATTGTGTCTAATGTCGATAATGGTGATAAGGTAGATGGAGCCGCAGTAACTTTGTCTACAGGGGTAACGGCTTATACAGATTATAACGGATATGTGCGGTTTGAATTACCATTAGATTCACCGATTAAATGGACGGTATCATACGAAGGTGTTGAAGAATCTGGTTCACTTACAATGGATAAAGATTACACCATTGAAGTTCCTTTGAAATTACCGTTATTTGTAGAAATGGAAATAGTACAGCCAGAATGGGGTGAAGTTAAAATCACTGGCCAACGTTTAGGTGAGGGGTGGGTTCCACGCACAGAAGTAACTTTTACAGCCACTCCTAATGCTGGTTATAATTTTGTAAAATATATAATTGTTACAGATAAAACAGAAGATACTCGAAATCCGACTAATTATTTCTTGGGGGATCATGATATTATTGTACAGGCAGTTTTCGAGATAGCTGGATCATTGAGTTTTTCTCCTGATGTAATTACATTACCCGCTGCTGGGGGTAGTATGGGCCTTATAGCTTCATCTTCGGTTAAATGGAAGTTAGATGATATTAATGCCGATTGGGTGAAGGTGACACCGATGTCAGGTGATGCAGGCGATAATCCGTTGACAGTAGAAACTATTTAAAACTAAATAAAATGAGTAAGATAAATATTCATAGAAATACATTTTTAGAAAAAGAAGAATTGAATCGAATGATTCAATTTTCTGCTGAGGCTGATGTGATCAGGGCAATGTTGTCCCTTTCAACAAGCTTTGGTTTAGTTTCCCCCGGTGGTGTTCCGGGGGTACCGTTTACTACCGAAAAATCAACAACTGTTGGAGGGGTTGATATTAAAGGAGGTTACATTATAACCTCAGACCTGAAAGCTTTTTATGTTAATGATACAATAAATTTTTCAGGTGTTCCGGCTGATGATCAAACGTATTATTTAAAAGCAGTTTGTGCGGAAGAAAACTTTGAACCCGGTTACGTTCAGGTTGATACAAATGGCAATCTTTCTGGTACGGTGAACTTTGCTAATTTAGTGAGGGGTCAATCAAATGTGGCTACAGCTATCAGATTCATAAAAGATGATGGATCAGAACCTTTAAACAATTCAGTTTACCAAGTTGTTGATATTATTAATGATAATAATTTAGTGCTATCCAGTGGATATCCGTTTCAGGCTGAACAACAGTTAAGAGTAGTTATTTTGGGGAGTGTTCCAATGGGTCGTAGGTTTACTGATAGTCAATTGCAAGGTCTTTACTCTTATAATAGAGTTCAATTTCAGGTAGAAAAGGTTTCAGATTTTACAAGCCGGGCCGAAAATGAATTTTATATTGGCCGTGTTAGAAGAGATTTGACCGGGAATGTTGTTACTGTTTTGGATGAGAGATATGATACAAATTTATGTCCATACTGGAATGGATTTGGAGGTGGGGCTGTAGAGGTTTTTTCATTCACTATTGTGCCGACGCCCTCCGACGCAATAGTAATGATGAATGGAAGACAAACTCCCACTATTAGTGGGGCAGTTGGTTTAAATGTAGAATGGTCTGTTTCAAAACCGGGTTTTTATCCACAAAGTGGTAGTCACACTATCACTAATAAAAATGAAACTTTTCCTGTAACTTTAGAAGAAAATCCAAATCCAGATAAGTACACTATTATAGTAAATACCGAAACCGGGGATACTACTAAAGGCAGTATAGGAATAAATGATTCAGCAGCAGGAAAAGCGAGTGACACTATTGAAGTTATAGGGGGTACTACTGTTAATCTATACGCAAAATCGATTGGTAATAATATGTTTTTAGGCTGGTATGATGGGGAGCAATTATTGTCGGATGCTAATCCATTTTCATACAGTGTAAATAAAAATGTAACTATTACTGCTAAATTTGACGAATATTGGGATTTTGAGGTGGTTGATAATAATGGCGGTACAGAATCTTTTGGGGTTCAGCCTATAGATGGAGGCTCTACTGCGGAGCAGTTTTTAGTAAAAGTTAGCAGTAGTAATCCTATTTGGGGGGGTTCAGCCTAGCGGAGCGGGGGTTATACAAATTGTATTTAATAATGGAGCTTGGGATGTGACTATAAAAGAAAATGAAGGATACCAGTTTGTTGCAGCATTTTCTTTTGCAACAGATTCCGGTCCAATTGTAAGACACGAAACAAAAACTTTTACGGTTTCAGAACCATTATATTCAGTACAAGCTGAGTTTAAAAAGATTTAAAATATGAATTTATATTACACAACAACTGTAGGGTATGACAGCCCACAGCCTAATTCAGATAGGTCTTTAGGAGGCTATAAATCTAGCACTAAAGTAGTTAATGATGACTTTGGTAATTTATTTGATGAATTATCGGTCATGACTATGAAAAATAATAGGGATGAATATCGGGCCATCATACTACGAAATGACTATGATACACCCGTTGCACAAGTAAAGGTGAATGTAATTATTCCTGAGGATGCCATTTGTTCCTATAAGATGGCTATTGGAGTGTTAAACGGCAAAAATAAATATAATCAAAAGTTTATGGAAAATGTTGAAACGGTGTTTGGTAAACCATTTCATGCAAAATTTGTGGAAATGACTGCGGACACCATTTTGGAAATAGGCCGTTTAAATCCAGGAGATGAGGTTGGTTTATGGGTTTGTCGGCATGTTGATATTGAAGCTGCTCGACATCAATTTAATGATGTTTGTGAACCTGATCCTAAGGATCCCACTGGGCGGATATATAGACCTATAACCTATCCAACTACAGAAAGCGTAGATATAGCTATAAGTTGGATTTAGCTATGATTTACGATTACGAAACATCCATAAATATAATTTTAAGAATTTACGAATACCTACAAATAAAGGCAACTAGAGAAATGCCGCGCACGATAAAAATGGATAAACCACGACATCGTGATGCGGTTATTTCTTTTTTACAAAGTATTCCACCCACGGGTGGAGTTGATTTTGTCTGGGAATTTTTAACATTTCAGTTTTATGTGTACGCTCATCAGGATCACCAATTACGGCCAATGCCTGTCTGGTTTATGGGTAAAGAAGCATGGAGAAGATGGGCTGAATATGACGATGGGATAAAATTTTATGTTCATAAATGGGTTACAGAACGTAGTTTGAAAAATCCTGTAAAATCAGATACTTATAAACCTGTTTCAGCAGAAATTTTACGTAAAGAGAGGTATCGTATGTCCCGTATAACAGGGCCTAATTTTTGTCAGGCAAAATATGGAAGCAACCCTTATAATCCGGATGACGTTATGTGTAATGAATGTCCTTTTAAAAAGGATTGTGAGTTGTTATTTGCTACACGGAATAAATTAGGTGAAAGTTTATTTGAAGAGGTTGAAAAGTCATATTCTCCTATTATAGATAATTGTGTGAATATGCGTATAAAAACACATAAAGAAAACTATGGCGATTTCTAAATTTAATAAGTTTGGTATTTGTTTGGATTGTGGAAAGGTTAGGTTTATAGCTAACCGAACCAAACAATTATGTGAGGAATGCAACTATAAGCGTTTACATAATGGAAAAAGTAAGGTTGAGGTAGCTATAGAAAAAAGTAAGTTAAAACCTATTAAACCCAGAAAGGCTACAGGTGAAAAAGAATTATTTATGGAGATATGGGCCGAACGTCCGCATAGATGTGTAAAATGTGGTGTGACATTACCCGAACCGATGAAGGCTGTTTACTTTAGCCACAAGAAATCTAAAGGGGCGTTTCCTGAACTTAGATTAGAAAAGGATAATATAGAATTATGTTGTCCGGAGTGTCATTATAAGTATGAATTTGGTAATAGGAAATAATATGGATTATGAGATGTTAGATTACTTTGCTCGAATTGCCAGAGCATTGGGTGAAACTTTAATTTACAAAGTTCTATCAAGCCCTGATGAATATACAGATGATGATATTCTTGAGGTTTTGGAAAATTTGGTTTTGAATATTGAAAAGCAAAATAAATCAAGAATTATCACTTTTAAAGATAGAGGTGGGCAGGTTTTGAGGAAAAATTACATCATCAATTTTCATCCTTTTGTTACCTTTGATGGAGAACCTGCTATTATGATTAATGACTTTCCAGAGGGGTTGGTGGCTGAGAAAAACCCAGTTTTAAAGTTAGAATTGATATATGATGATTTTGATAATAGAAACGAAGATATTGAACAATTAAAATACTTTTTGAAATAGGAGGAAAATATGGCACAAGCAAATTTAAGATACGTTATTGTATCAGACACCGAAACTTCGGGTTTACCAAGTAAAGGTGGGAAAGGAAAACCAGAAGTAAAAGCATTTTGGGATATTTTATTGGTTGAAGTCGCAGCGGTTGTTGTAGACCTTTTTGAAATGAAAATTGTGAAGGAGTATGACGCTATTATTAAACCTTACAAGGAGGATTATATTTGGTCACCTGCGGCTGAGCAAACACACGGATTAAGTCAGAATTATCTGAATGATAACGGTTTGGATATAGAAGATGTTTACTATGATTATAAGAATATTTTGACTACATATAAAAATAACAAGGTGAAGGCCGTTTTGTGTGGTCACAATTTTCAAGGGTTTGATATACCTTTTATAGAAGGGTTATTTGAATTTCATAAAGATGATCTTTGGGAATATGTGAGATGGGTAGAAGATACACAAAAGATGGCATATTACCGGGCAACTGAACAAACAGATTATAAGCTTGGAACGTGTTGTCGCAAAGAAGGTGTTGAATTAGTGGATGCTCACCGGGCTTTGAATGATACACGAGCCAATGCACTTCTTTTCATGAAATATATTTCAGTTTTACGTGGAGAAGGAGCTGCTCAGGCACCTACACAAACAATAGAATCCAGGTTTAGAGAAACATTTCAGTTAGCGCAATGATTAATTTCAATGGGGATTTGAAGTTGTCGTATAAACAGCTGGAAACGGTGTTTTCGACAACTTTCAATATTTTAGAGGCACTCCCTCCCGTTGCTATAAATCAGTTATTAGACGGGTACGGTGGAGATATAGACAGCCTAATGACAGAAATTTTTAAACAAACAAATAATGTTTTGTCATTAAATAAAACGTTGGACACCGAACGTTTAAATTATGTGGATCAGCTAAAAGAATCGATGGATGAAACGTTAAAAATTCATTCGTATAACTATTTTAAAACAACAATGCTTCCAAATTTTCGACAGGGGTGGAGAAATTTGGAGTGGGGGAATATGATTCAGTTATACCCTAATATAGCTTTTTTGGCTGCTCGTTCGCATGGTAAATGTTTTGCTGCTGGTACACCTGTTTTAATGGCAGATTGGACGGTTAAAAATATAGAAGATATATACCCCGGCATGGAAGTAATGGGTGTGGATTTCACCCCGCGAAAAGTATTAACCCGTCACATGGGTGTTGGCACCCTATTTAGGATAGATCAGGAGAATGGTATTTCTTATACTGTAAACCGGGCACATACTTTGTGTTTGTGGGATTCAAAACATAAAGAATACGTGGAAGTGGATACTGGTAAGTTTATTAAATTCCCTGTTAAAAAGCAGCGTAGAATGAAAGGTTACCGGGTGTTTTCCTATGACCAGCCACTTTTGATAAAGAGTGATATTACCATTACAGAACTTCCTAAAGGAGCTTATTATGGGTTTATGTGTGATGGTGATCATCTGTTTCAACTTGAAGATGGCACGGTAGTACACAATTCATATGAGTTTTGTTTAGCTTTTCCATTGTGGAGATTATATAGTTATAATCGGCCTAGTTTTATGAAGCCGGATAAACCGGATAATAAAAACCGTCAGGAGACATGTATTATCACTAATACTGAAAAATTAGGTAAGGAGCATGTTGATAAAATAGTTGAGGAAATTCGTATAAATGAAGCTATAGCTTATAAACTGAATCCGGGTGGAAAAGCTAGTCTAGCCGCTACTAGTATAGAATGTGAAAATGGAACTAAACTGCATTTGCGTGGTAAGGATGGGTTTATTCGTGGTCTTCACGTGGGGGCAGCGGTCAGTGATGACTTACCTGACGAGAGTAGCATCTATTCATTGGAACAGCGTGAGAAGTTGAGAGATTTGTTTAAAGGTGCCATTACTCCTATCGTTGAGCCATACGGATATAATATTGTAGACGGCACACCATATCAGCAAGATGATCTTTATTCTGATTTAAAGAAAGACCCTAAATTTAAAGTTTTTGAATATCCAGCCATTTTCCCTGATGGGCGGCTTTTAGCTCCTGATAGATTTACTTTTAAAAAGTTGATGGAGGAAAAACGTTCTCTTGGTACAATGGTATTCAGTAGGGAATATTTAGTGGTTCCTATTTCGGATGATAGTACTATTTTTCCATGGGAGATTTTGATGAGAAGCACCATTGGTATGGAGACAATTAAATTGGTAGAAAATGTTGAATCATTTCCTATTAAGTTAGTGCGTGTAGTAATTGGGTGTGACTTTGGTGCTTCCGGAAATGTGGGTGCTGACTATACGTGTTATTCCGTGTGGGGTAAGGATATTCAAGGGAATTATTATTTATTGTATTTATTTCGAAAACAAGGATTATCATATAATGAACAAATATCTAAAATTCAAATTCTAGATCGGCTTTTTAAGCCGAATAAAATAGTAGTTGAAAATAATGGTTTTCAATCTATTTTGGCTGATATGTGTGAACAAATGGGTGTAAGAAATGTTGCCCCATTCACGACAACAGCAGGTAATAAAAAAGATTTAAGAACGGGTTGGGCTTCTTTAGCTGCTTTATTTGAAAGAGGAGTAGTAAAATGCCCTTTTCATCCGGATACACGTAAAACAGTCGAACAAATGTTCGGTGAATTTAATTCAATAGCCTTTAGATCAGATAAGGGAACACTTGAAAGTATAAGCGGGCACGATGACACGGTTTCGTCTTCTTTTATGGCTATAAATGAATTAAGAGAAAATACTGTTACGATAAAAGTAGATGCGGTTTAGGTATGAACAAAAGAGTAGAAGCTATTTTAAGCCCTAATTTCGTTGAAGAAATGTTGAGGCTTGCTTTTAGCAATAAAGTATATGCAGGATTAGTTTGTGAAAATATAGATTTAAGCAATTTTCCAAGAGAATTAGGTGGTTGTAAAGCAATGCTAAAGGTATTGTCAGATAATTTGCTTAAAAGTGGCAATCTGGCAACATACGGTATGGTTGAAATGGCTTACCCGGGTAATCAGGATGTGGTTAAAAAGATATCAGAGGTGAAAGCAATTCCTATGCCTGAATTTGAGCCAATGGTGAAACAACTTGAAACATTTATTCGTCGTCAGACTTTTGTTGCTACACAGCATGAAATTTCTGACATGTATAATGAAGGGAGGCCTGAGGAAGCAATGGCTTTGCTGGAAAAGAGAATGTATGAAATAAATAGTTTTTCATTGCTGAATCAGAATGGCAAATTCAGACGTGTTTATCGGGATTTCATGCGTAATATTGGGGAAACTCAACGGAAGGCTGAAGATGAAATTCGCCGGGCTAAAATTCCTTTTGGAATTACTACTTTAGATGATTTAACAGATGGAGGAATACCCCGGCAAGACACGGCTTTGATGATTATGCGTTCAGGTGTTGGTAAATCGACTTTTTTAAAATATATTGGATGGTACAACACTTCTATTGCTCACATGCATGTTTTGCATATTCAGCTAGAAGGTGGGGCTGATGAAGCTATGGTGAAATTTGGGCAAATGCTGGCTAATACCACTTATTCTAAAATTATGCGGGGTGATATTTCGGAAGAAACCCGAAAGCGTTTAAAAACCATCATTAACCGGGCAATTACTGTAAAAAGTGACATAGATGTGTATGCTTCGGAAGAAATGATGGATATGACCGTAGCGGATTTAATTCAGGTAATTGAAGATTATAAAAAAGAATATGGGTATTACCCGGATTTGATTTGCATCGATTCTATTGATTTGATGCTGACGGGTGAAAATAAAAAGATAGATTTTGACCCGAATTTTATAAAATATCGTTTGCAAAAAGTTGCACAACGGTTGAAGGATATTGCAAAAACTTATGATTGTGCAGTGGTGACAGTAACTCAAACCGGAGATGTGCCATTTGAATTGTGGAATGATCCAAGCCGGGTTTTAACCCGGCAAAATACCGAAGGGGATAGAACATTGGTGAAGCCTTTTTCTTTTGTGCTGACAGGTAATATGACTTTAGAGGAAACTAACGCTAAAATTGCCCGCATTTATTGTGATAAGCTTAGAAATTATAAGAATAACGGTATCATAATTCGCATTCCTACAAATTATGAAAATGGATACTTTTACGATATGGGTAGGTCTACTACAGTTGAGGAAGTTTTGGAAATGTCAGCTATGGAAAGACTGGATACTAAACGAACCAGAAAATCTGACGGTACTCCTAAAAAATTTCGTAAAGAAAGGGTAGAAGTAGAACCGGGTGTGTATGCCACTAGAATGGTTGCTTGTGATGATGATCAAGAAGAACCTGATTCATTTAAGAAAATTCCACCTAAGAAAAAGAAAGTGTAATGAAGTACGATAAAGATAGAATTATTTCGGATTTCAACTTGACCCCTTTTGGAACTCAAGGGTGGATGACGAATAAAAGTATGGAATGTCCATTTTGTGGCAAATCGGGTAAATGGGGGATTATTTTTAATGACACTGGAATAGCGACTTACCATTGCTGGAAATGTCCACGTAAGGTTAGTTTATATGAGTTTTTAAAAAAGCTCAATCGGACAGACCTTGCCAAAAAGATTTACACACCACGTGTTGAAGAGTTGGCCGGATGTCCTAAAATAGGGGGAATTCAGGAGAATAAACCTGAATGGTTTGATGAATTAAATGATGAGCAGGAAGAAGGCGAAAAATTGAAGCCTGTAAAATTACCATTCCGGTTGAAACCATTGGCTAGTGATGATTATTTGAATGGCAGGGGTTTTCGGTCTGAACACTATGCAGAATTTGAGCCTTCTTATACAGAATCTCCGTTAGAGCCGAAACTTAAAAACTTTATTGTTTTTAAAATGAAAGTGGATGGGGTTTGTGTAGCATGGTGGGCACGTAGCAGGTATACTAAAGAATGGCATAAAAAGAATCTTGAAGATTATAAACAGCACAAAGCTGAGTTAATATTACGTTATAGAAACTCAGAAAATAATTTTCAGGATTTATTGGGTGGCTGTGATGAAATTATTAGAGGTAAAACCCATACAGTTATTATTGTTGAAGGCATTTTTGATAAAGTAAATATTGATAATTTATTAGGTTTACAGCAAATGGATGATATTAAATGCTGTTTTACCTTTGGCAATAATATTGGAAGAGGGCAGATTGAAGCTTTAAAGAAGAAAAACGTTAGTAACGTTATTTTGTTATATGATTACGGAACTATTAACGAAAGTAAAGAAACTGCACTTCGTATGCGTGAAATATTTCCAGCTGTATGGGTGACTGCTATACGTAAGGAGGGGGTTGACCCCGGTAATATTGATATAGATTATTTGGATGAGGTTTTGCGTGGTGCAGTAGACCCTATCACATTTTTCTATAATAAAGTTGAAGTTAAAATTTAAGAAAATTATAACATTTTTCTTTTAAACTAAGTTTAATCTTTAAATTAAGAATGACATGAAAGTAAAGATTTTTAATTGTAGTGGGCATGAATTGCCTAGTTACAAAACTTCAGAATCTGCTGGTATGGATTTACGGGCATTTTTACCTGATGGTAAGGTAGTGTTACCTCCACTAGGTCGTCAATTGATCCCTACAGGTTTATTTATCGAATTACCCGAGGGATATGAAGCACAAATCCGTCCTCGTAGCGGGTTGGCTTTGAAAGAAGGTTTAACAGTATTAAATACCCCTGGAACTATAGATTCCGACTATAGAGGTGAAATCGGAGTGATTATAATCAATTTGAGTGATAAAGAAGCTGTGATTGAAGATGGTGAAAGAATTTGTCAGATGGTTATCAATAAAATTGAACACGCCGAAATTTGCCAAGTGGGGTTGGTGAGTGAATTAACTGAAACTCAAAGAGCAGATGGGGGGTTTGGGCATTCTGGAAAATTTTAGGGAAAATTATCTCCGAAAATCTTTTCAGATTTAAATAAATCCATTATATTTGCATTGTCAAACGAAAACAATTAACCAATTTAAATATTAAGAATATGGCTGTAAATGCTTTAACAGTCCGAATGAAGTTTCGGAATTACGATGAAAAAAAATTGTTGACCGTTGTTAACAACCCGGATTCTACCGAAGTAGAGGTGAAAGTGGCTACTGATTTGTTAAAAAAGAAAGGTGTTGACCTTTCAGAACAAGCCTCTGAACCAATCAAAAAATCTGTTCCAAAAAAGAAGCAGGAAGTAGTTGAAGAGGGTGAAACCCCCGAAGAGGAAGCCCGCCTTGAAAAGGCTGAGAAGGCCCCTAAGAAAAAGGCTGCTGATAAAAAGAAAGCTACATCAGAGGTTGAAACTGGTGGTGAAGCTGAAACTGAAAATGATCAGTTAACCCCCGAAGAGGAAGCCCGCCTTGAAAAGGCTGAGAAGGAATTTGATGCCCGCCAGAAGAACCGTAAAACCCCATCACGAGTTGACCGTAAGATGGCAAAAGAGCATTCTAATAAAAAGGATGAACCGCGTCAGACTAAACGGCAAAATATTGATGAATCAGAAGAAATGCCGGGAATGAAAGTTGGAGTAAAAGTGACTTTGAAAGAAGGCACCGATGTGGGTGAAATTGTTCGGTTGTATCGGAGTGGTGATGGAAAAGAAAAATGTATGGTGAAATTTGGGGATGAAAAACCAATTAAAAAACGTGTAACGGCCCTTAAATTGTATGAAGAGCCAGCCGGAAAAGCAGCACCGAAGAAAACCACCAAAAAGAAATAAGGTATGACAGGTCCTGCTATTGTTTTAGTGAAGGGAATCTCAGGAAGCGGTAAATCCACACGGGTTTACCTCTTTCTTTCTTGGCTTGAATCGATTGGTGAGAAGTTTACTCCTTATACAGCTGTTATCGATGGTAAGCAGAAAGAAATAGGCATTTATTGTGAGTCTTTCAATTTGATTGCTTTTGGCAAGTTTTATGAAAAGGGGGGTGTAAAACGTTGGCAGGGGTTAGATTCAGTAACGGGTAAACTTGGAAGTGCTAACAATCTTTGCGCTCTCTTACGGGATATTTCAAGTCAGGGCATTAATGTATTAATGGAGGGTTCTGGAATGACGGCCTCGTGGCGTTATAGACCACATTATTTGAGCCAAAATTTAGGGTTTAGTAATATACTTCATCTCAGGTATTGCTATGAACCTGATCAGTTGGATGTGTATCAGGGAAGAATAGAATTACGATCTGGTAAGCCAAATTCTGGTCAGGCTATGTGGGGAAAACGTCATACATTTGAAAATGATTGGCAAGTAGCGGAAAAAGAGGCTGTAGATGTAAATGCAGCGGGAGGAAACGTTGTCATTCTTTATCATCCCTATGATTCTTCTATTGAAGATTGTGGAGAACATATTTTAGATTATTTTGGGTTTCGTGAGTACTGTGAGAATTTTCGTGAGTACTGTGAGAAAAATAAAGATTATATTGAAAAGAATTCTTTTGAAAATTTAAAGAAATGAAAACAAAAAGCATCCCACTTCCTAATGATAATTTTGCTTGGTATTTGTATTGGATTTGTGAGCGTATGAACATCTTTTGGCGTAAATATAAAGGTGAACCCGCCCCATGGACAGAGGATGAAATTCTAAATAATTTTAAGTTTACTAATGTTTACCGATGTCTTGACCGAGTAAGCCAGTATTTAATACGGCGTGTTATTTATAATGGCAAGCAGTATGAACCGGAAGATATGTTTTTTCGAATTTTGCTTTTTAAGCATTTTAACAAGTGTGAAACCTGGGATTTGCTTGAAAAGGAATTTGGTGATATTACCTATGAAACAGGGTTTGAAAATATTGCTAAGTTTTTAGATGAAAAAATAAAGGAGGGTGTGTCTATTTATGGAGATGCCTATATCATAGGATGTTTCTTTTACCCCTTTCCAGAATATGCTTACATAAAACATTTGAGTAAACACCGCGCTCATTTTCGGATTTGGGACGATGAAATTTTCCAGAATGGACATTTATATGATTTTTTAGAAGCACAAAGTTTGGAAGATTTATATACCACTTTTCGAAAAATGAGAATTCATGGGGATTTTACTGCTCAGCAATTTGCCATAGATATGAATTATAGCTCTTTATTTAATTTTTCAGAAAATGATTTTGTTATAACTGGACCCGGTTCAATTCGTGGAATTGAAAGAACTTTTCAGGACGCAAGAAAGTGTGATTATGTAGGAGTTATTAAGTGGGTTCATAAAAATTTTGAGGAGCTTCTTTATGAATTTGAAAAAGAAACGGGTATGAAATTTACCCCTTTACCCAATCGTTTACCTACTTTAATTGATTTACAAAATTGTTTTTGCGAAACTGATAAATATTGCCGGGGGGCTGGGATAAACCCGTCAGATTTAAAGATTAAAGGCAAGAAAATCAAACATACTTATACAGAAAGCCGTAATAAAATCAGTTATATTTTCCCTGAAAAATGGGGAGTAAAATTAGATTAACCATGTATATAAAAACAGAAAATTTAGATACGGCTTTAATAGCCGTATGTCAAGCTTTATCCCGAAATGGGATAGAGGTACAAAGACGAAATTTTAAGTGTCTTGAAATTCCATCAGCAGTCATAATAGAAATCACAAACCCTACGAATCGATATGTCCATATTCCTGAAAGAAAGTGGAATAAGACTTTGGGGTGGGTTGAATCCCTTTGGATTGCTAGTGGTGACAATCATTTAGAAATGCCTGCCGCCTATGTAAAAAATCTAAAAAATTTTAGTGATGATGGTTTGCATATGCGTGCTGGATATGGGCCTCGTATTCGTAGATTTGGAGATAACTATGAGGCTATGAATTATAATTTCATAGATTATACTTTTTATCGTCAGTATAAAGGTGCGGGTATTGGTGCTAGTCAGGAAAAAACTGATCAATTACGGTTTGTGATTGAAAAGTTCAATGAAGACATTAACACCCGTGAAGCGGTTATCAGCATAGCTGATCCCGTGGCAGATGATTTTGATGCGCAAGCAGCAAAAATAAATGGAAAATCTGGTCTTTTAGTGACAAAAGATACTCCTTGCACACGTTCTATTCATTTCATGGTAGTGAATGGTAAAATGAATTGTTATGTGGATATGCGTAGTAATGATGTTATCTGGGGTTTTTCAGCAGTCAATGTGTTTAATTTTACTTTGATGCAGGAATATGTAGCTGCTATGGTGGGCGTGCCTGTTGGTTCCTATTTTCACAAAGTAGATAATTTACATGTGTATGAGGATTTTTGGCCGTTAGTGAAACAAATTGCGCAATTAGATGTTGAATCTTTTGCAACACATTTAGAATTTACTTACCCCAATACCCATTTTTCGTTGGATGAATTTGATACCAATATTCAAGCTCTTTTAAAGTTTGAAAAGTCGTGCCGGGAGGGTATTATTACCAGTAAAGAAGAGGCTTTGATACATTTAACCAGTTCATTAAATCCATTATTTTTAGATTGGGGTCGGGTATTTTTAAGATATTGGTTGAAAGAACCTGTTGAGTTTTATAACCCGTTGTTGAATGATTTATTTAAGTAATATGAATGACAAAAAAATACGCCATCTATTGGGGATGAAAGATATTCATCGGCTACCCAATACACCACATCATCGTGGTTACAATCTTTTAGAGCATTCTTTTGTAGTGGGAATGCTTTTCAGATGGTTTGCCTCTGAGGAAAATATTTCTTATGACATTAATGTTTTTGAGAAGGTGCTAATGCATGACTTTTTAGAAAGTGTGACAGGAGATTTAAACCACTGCGTGAAAAGCTATAATGATAAAACCCGTGAGGCGTGGCACATAATTGAAAAAGAAATTTGTAATGGTGATTCTACTTTATCGGGTTATAGTGATGAGGCTTTAAAGGAATCTATGACACATATGCAGTTTTTACTGTTTAAAATGTGTGACATTTTAGATTTGTGGATTTTTTGTAAAAATGAAGAAGCATTGGGGAATAATACCTGTAAACTGAAAGCAGTGATAAAAAACTGTGAGGAAATGTTTAAAGAGTATTCCAACAATTGGACTTATTTTAAAAGTATTTTAAAATTTATTATAACTTATGAAGGATAAAGGAATTGTTTATGGGTTTATTGGAGCGATTGGCAGTGGAAAATCATATAGATTAGATCAGTTAAAACGTGCCAATACTATTAAGGGTATTAAAACGCTTGATGGGGATTTTAGTGATGGAATACGTGAAACATTAGCTTTTATTTTAACTGGTAAAGCTGCTAAAATGGACGTTAATAGTGATTCGTATTCATACTGGAAAAATAACGGACAGGTGATTACCACTCCTACTAACCCATTAACTGATACCCCTTATGCTTCGATGGTGACTGGACGACAACTTTTACAACGTTGTGGAGAATATATAAAAACATTAGCTGGACCAGCAGTGTGGGCTGATTGGACAGCCAAAAGAATAACAGAGGAATGGGTTAAATTGGATGAATTTGATGCATATACAGCTGATATTGCGTTTGGTTCTGTTCGTTTTGCTGAGGAGGTCGTGGCTATTTTAAACGTAGGTAAAATGATGTCAAAAGACGTGAAGTTTATTTTTTGTGATTACAAGTCACCCCGGTATGAAATTAATGATCATGTCAGTGAAAATTTTGCCCGGTATTTTATTAACAAAGGTTTTAAGGATGGAGATAATATTACAGCTGAATTGATTAACATTGTTACCCGGTATTAGTATGGAAAATTTTTTAAAATACTTGGATGATAATTTAATGTCTTATGATGTTATTTCAGATTTTATTGTTGAAATAGATGGTAAGACTTTTGAATTATACAAACCTGCTTTTGATGGTGCACTGTTTGATGATGATTTTAATTTTGTAGGTGTTCCTGCTGATGATGCCCGAAAAGGAAATTCCGAAGGGTCTGTTGAAACAGATTGTGATTATTATGCCTTTAGTTTTGGAGGGGTTTATTATATGCTCCCAAAGGGTTCAGAAAATTCGGTAAAATTGATTCGGTTGAAATATTTAGGGCAGGCAAATCAGGAATTTCCTATTCAGGTATTTTTGGGAGTTCATGGGCAATATGAACTCACTTCTGGTTCGGGTACTTATTCAGACTGGTGTAAAAAGGCAAAATTTTTAGGAATTCATACTTTAGGTATTTGTGAAAAAAACACTTTAGCCGGGGCACTTAAATTTCAGGAAGAGTGTCAGAAAAATGGTTTGAAAAGTGTTATTGGTATGGAATGTACCGTTCTTGACGAAAAGAACGATTACCGTTTTACGGTAAAGGTTTATGTTAGGAATGAAATAGGGTGGAGGGATTTGTTAACTATTAACAAATTTATTAACTGTGACAATCCTAAGTATATAGGTCTTGATGATTTTAGGAAAATCACTGACGGTAATGAAAATTTGATTTTATTTTTAGATCCTAAAACTACCGATTATGACAAACTGAAAGGGTTAAAAATAGATGCAGCTTTGTATCAGTTAGACCCTTGTGAATATGTAGATAACGAAAGGGATAAAAATTATTTGCTGAATCTTAGAAAATTTTTTAATGATTCAGAATTAATTCCTGTAGCGGCTGTTGATGCATGGTATTTAGATGAAGAATACAGTTGTATTCGGCCCCGGCTGCATAGTATCGGTGGAACTACTGCCTATGAAAGCAATAACCAGTATTTTAAAACAAACGATCAGTATTTTATGGAATTAGCGGCTATGTTCCCTGATTCAGATGCTGGAGTTGAAAAAGCTTATAATCGTTTTGAAGAAGCTGTTCAGCTTTTAAATGATTTGGCAGATGCGATGGATTTTACCATTGATGTGAAAAAGCGTCATTTACCGCGTTATAAAATGACACCTGAGGAATCAGCTCAGTTTGAAACAAATGAGGATCTCTTTTGGCATCTTATAGACCTTGGTTTGGAACGTCATCCTGAATTACTTGATGAATGGGGTGAAGAGACTATTGCTGAACGTATAGATAGGGAAGTGGGTGTAATAAAACTTGGTGAAGCAATCGATTATTTTTTAATTACGTGGGATATTATTAACTGGTGCCATCGTAATGGTATTATGACGGGTATTTCACGTGGATCAGCAGGGGGGTGTCTTGTATCGTTTTTGTTAGGAATTACAAAGCTTGACCCCATGCGTTATAATCTACTGTTTGAGAGATTTTTGAATGCAGGTCGTGTTAAAGTTTCTCTGCCGGATATTGATTGTGACTATCCGGGTGAAGATAGACCCCGCGTTAAAAAATATATGGAAGAACGCTATGGATGGAATCAGGTTTGTTCTGTGGGAACTTATAGTGCGTTGCAGCTTCGGGCAGCAATAAAAGATATGTCGCGGTTGTATGGGCTTGAATTTCAGGAAGTGAATGAAATGATGAAAGTTTTCGATGTAAAGGACCGAAAGCCCGAAGATTTATTTAAAATTGCTTGTGCACATAGCCGGGTGAAAAAATTTGTGTTAGATCACCCTGATTTGATTAACGAAGTAATGTTGATTATGCCCGCTCCTAAAGCACAGAGTATACATGCCTGTGCTATGATGGTTTTCCCTGATGAGTATGATATGTTTCGGTGGGTTCCAATTCGTAAACAGGGGGATGAGTACGTAACAGAATGGGAAGGTGGTGAAATGGATGCAGCCGGGTTTTTAAAAGAGGATGTGCTTGGTGTGAAACAATTTGATAAATTTCAGGATATGGTACGTCTTGTGAAAGAACATGAAGGCACTGATCTTGATATTTTTAGTGTACCATTAGATGATCCAGAAGTTTATAGGTATTTTCAAAATGGATGGAATGAAGATAATTTTCACTTCGGTAGTAGTGGGCTGACGGGGTATTGCAAACAGATGAAGCCTGAAAATATAGAGGATTTAATTGCTGCCATATCTTTATATCGCCCCGGTGCGATGGAAAATGGTTTTCATAATGAATACATTGCACGTAAAGAAGGACGTAGTAAAGTAGAATATTTTGTCGGTACCGAAGAAATTTTGAAAAATACATATGGTGTTTTCTGTTATCAGGAGCAAATTATGGAGTTGTGTAAAAAATTGGGTGGTTTGTCTCTGGTGGAAGCAGATGATGTTCGTAAGGCGATGGTAAAAAAGAAATATGAAGCTTTGCAACAGTATCAGGAAAGATTTATCCCGTATTATCGTGATAATTTTAATGTTACTCAGAAATATAGTGAAGAAGTTTGGGAGGCTATTGATAAGGCATCTACCTATTTATTTAACCGTTGTATTTCTGGTAATGAAAGAATAAAAAGACATAGTCATACCAATGGAAGTTGGCATCCGACTATTGCAGAAATGTACAAAGTCAAGCATAATAAAATATGGGCTGTTGCGAATGGACATGCAGCTTTACATGATAAATATAAATACTATGGTTATGGGTATGCGTGGTCTTTGAAAGAAGATGGCACTTTGGTAAAACATGAAATAAAAGATATTTATTATCAGGGGAAACGTAAGACGTATACTGTTATTACTGAAAGTGGTAAACGTATAACAGTTACAGATAATCATAAATTTCCTACAAAAGATGGGGAAAAACAGGCTAAAAATTTAGTGGCTGGTGTTGATGAATTATTTGTTTATAGTGGCTATTTGCAAGAAAGAAAAGGTGGAAAGGGAGTTATTACACATTTTGAAAAAATAATTGATATTATAGAGAATGGTGAAGAAGATGTATATGATGTGGAAATGTGCGATCCTTACCATACATTCACCATTGAAAATGGAATAGTGACATGCAATAGTCATGCCGCTGCCTATGCTATTACCGGGTATATTTCCCAGTGGGTTAAAGTTCATTACCCAATAGAATACTGGTCTGTAGCTTTTAAATACGCTGAGGATAAAGACTATCCGCAGTATATTGCTGAAATTAATAAAACAGGTGTATGTACGGTGCGGCCAGTAGATATTAATATATCGGACACTGATGTTATTATTAATTTTAAAGAAAAGGCTTTATATTGGTCTATAACAGGAGTAAAACAAGTGGCTGAAAAGGCAGCAACACAAATTTTAAAGGAACGTCAGGAAAATGGCCAGTATTATTCTTTACAGGACTTTATAAGCCGTAACCGCTGGAAAGGTTCAGCAGTAAACAGTCGGATAATACAGAATTTAATTTTAACCGGGGCATTTGATGCACTGGAAAATATTACTTCTCCTAAAGAGCGTGTGGATTTATTGGTACAATTTTTAGGTACTGAAAAGAAACAAATAAAAGACGATGACCCTATTTTACGGGGAGCCGATAATCACGTGAATGATTCGTGGTGGTGGTCTTTATTGCAGAAAAAGCTTTCGGGGTTAGCCTTCTTTGATTACAAATCTATTTATGAAAAATATGGCCGGGGTCAGTTTTATGATTTATATGAATATTGTCCGTTAGAGGAGTGTTTAGACCCTGACAACAGACCTAATAATGGTTATGTGATAGTAGCAGGTTATGTTTCTGAAATGGAGGTTAAAAAGACCCGAAAAGGGGAATCATTTTGCCGCTTAGTACTCGAATCTAACTATGAATTTATTGAAATTGTAGTATTCCAAACTGAATATGCCCAATTAGAAAATTTACTTCAATCGGCTAAATATAACCTGATTATTATAAATGGAACTTTATCATGGGATAAACGGAGGGAACAAAATATAATCAGAGTTAGTTTTGAAACTAACATAGTGACATTAACATTATAGAACTAACAAACAGAATATCATGGAATTATTAGTACATTTTTCAGAAACCCCAGTAACATTGGTTACAAATGGGTTTGATGACGTATTAGATATAGATAGATTAACTTCTATTGATTACACAAATCTTTATGGTGAAGCTGTAACCGTTAGTGCTCTTTTAAATAAAGTCGGTATGCTTCGGGCCGAAGCAGAAAAGAAAATGCTTGAAAAGAAGCTTGAAAAGGAAGTTATGGAAGCTGATTTGAAACGGGGTTGGAGAAGAGAGGCTAATATTAACGGAGGTAAATTTACTATCGAGGGTGAATCTATTAAAATGTCAGAAAAATCTCTTGATGAAGCCTTATATTTAGATGAAGCATATCAGGAATTATGTGTTGAATACATTGACGCTCAGAAAAATTTTGGCATGCTTGACGCATTACAGTGGGCTGTTCAGGATAAGTCTAAAAAGCTGAACAATCTTTTAAAACCTGTAACTCCTACTGAGTTTTTGAATGAATTGGTTGAGGGGGAAGTAAATTCTTTTTTCATAAAAAAGAAAGGATTTTAAAGATTTTTCTTGGTTATTTCTGAATTTTGCACTACATTTGTAATGTCAAAAGCATTAAAAACAATTAGTCATGAAAATTCAGAAATTATTATTCGAAAGTCAGTACAATGATGAATTAAGAAGTGAAATTATAGATTCAGTTTATAGTTGCGCAGAAAATTTAAATATTGAAGTAAGTATTGAAGGAAATTCAGTGGTTATTTTAAGAGGTGGTTATGATGGTGCCTTACAGGATTTGAATGATGCAGTAATTGAAGATTTAGGGTTATGATTTAAAGTTAATGGTTATGGAAACTAAAGAAATTTGTTTTGAGGATTATATTAAGCTTACCGATAAATTTTGGATTAAACCATGTGAAGCAGCAAAGGATAGGTTTGATTTGTATGAATTTAAAGATTCGAAATCAAAAAGACATATTGGTGGTAAGATGGATGATGTGGCTTTTGGGCTTTCATTGGAACAGGTGGTTTTAAAAGTAGCTTTATTAGAATCAAGTGAAACAGCAAAGGATTTAAAGGAATTAATTGAAGAATTCAAACAGGCAGGACAGGAAATCGTTAAAAACGTGATCGATTATATTAATTAACATTACATTTTATGGCTTTTGATAGAAATAAGTACAAAGCTGCACCGCTTAAAACGGTGCAGTCTACCGTAAAACAGTCAAAACAGTATGACACTTTTTATGGTGAAAAGAATGAGTTTGCCAAGTTTTGGTCTCAGACAGACGGAACAACTATTAAACGAATTTTACCAGCCCATGAACCGGGTGACAGTCCTTATGTTCCTATGTTGACAGCACAATTAGATGTCGAGGTGGAACAAAGAGGTGAGGATCGTAAACCTACTGGTAAAAAAGAAGTAAAACGAAAGAAAATTTTCATTGCTACCCTTCATGGAGGGTTTAAGTTTGATATTATTGAAGAATATATCAAACGGGTATATGAAAAAGCTGAGCAAATTCAGGATAAAAAGGATAAGGATAAATTTTTAGCCCCTGTGACAGGTTACCGTTATAATGGTAAATGGGTTTGGGGTATTCGTCCGCAATTAGAGTATGTGTTTTATGCTTATATTGAGGGTAAAATTTACCGGGATGCTTTTAAACCGAAATTAATGGAAGCTTTAAACCGGGAATCTGCTCAAATTTGTGCTCAAAATGATGAGGCAGAAATCGATATGTTCAGCGATCCAACCACAGGATTTCCGTTACAGTGGACAAGAAGTAAAGATGACAAGGGTAAAACAGTAGACACTATTAAGTCTTTACCGCCTAAAGTAGGTCAGAACTGGGATGACTTTTTTGCACAGTATGCGGTGCCTGATAAAGTTTTGGAGGAGCTTGAAACACTGCCGAGTTTGAAAAAGATTTATGTCAACTCCTATCAGAAAAAGGACTTTGAAATGGCTTTAGATGGTCTAAAACGTTTCGATGAAAATAATCCTGATTACAATATTTTTGAGCAGGAAGATTTTTTGGATATGGTTGAAGAAATGTCTAAATGGGCCGACAGTCTTGACAATGTAGGTATTGAAGAGGGTGATGATGATTTGCCTTTTGGGGATGATGACGAGGAAAAGGTGAATAACTTCGACGAAGAGGAAGAGAGACCTGTGAAACAAAAAACGAAAGCCGTACCCGGTAAAAAAGCTACCGCTAAAAAGAAAGTAAACGGCCCCACCCCTGAGGAAAAACTAGCTGCTGTGAATGCTGAATTTATTCGTCAGTACGGGGATGAATATGAAGAGCTTGAATTAGAAGGAGAAGAATTGGAGGAATACTATCAAAAAGCTTTAAATAAAGAAGATTTTGAGTATGATATTCCGCATTTGCCGGGTTGGGATGAACCTGAGGAAGAAGATAATGATGATTCATCTGAAGAACCCGAACCTGAAAGTAAAAAACGGCCTGAAAAGGTTTCAAAAAAGGTGGCGGGAATAAACCCACCGGAAGATGCTAATTCTCCATCAGGAGAAAAAGCCATTGATCGGATTCGACGATTACAGAAAGAAAGACAACAAAAGTAAAACCAATTTTGCCCGGTTCATTACCGGGCAAATTAATAATATGGAATTATGTCTAAGAAACCAATTGCAATTGTCAGTACTGATAAACACCTCAAAGAAGATAACGCTTTAGAATTGTTAGATTTAGCGGAACAAGAAATAGCTTTAGCCAAAGAAATAGGTGTCAGCATAGTTATTTGGTTGGGGGATATATTTGATTCACGGTTAAGCCAACGTCAGGAAATCCTGACCTGTTTGACTGAAATGATTGAAATGTACTATCAGGCTGGAATTCAGATTAAATGCATTCCTGGAAATCATGACAAAACGGATTACACAGCTGATGAAAGTTTTTTAACCCCCTACAAATTTCACCCTGGGTTCAAGCTTATTGAAGTACCTGAAATTCAAGTAGTCAATGGAGTACATTTCAGTTTTATTCCTTTTTATACACAGGATGTGTGGCTAGAAAAATTTGGCACTTTAGACCCTCCTCCAAGTAAAAAATCTGTTTTATTTAGTCACATTGCTGTTCAGGGTAGTATAAATAACGATGGCACAAAAGTAGAAAGTAAAATAAAGCTTTCTTTATTTAAAAATTATGGAAAAGTCTTTTTAGGTCATTATCATAACGCACATCAACCGGGGGTAAATGTTTTTCATTTACCTGCTACAAGACAGAATAATTTTGGTGAAGATGAGGAAAAGGGATTTACAGTGCTGTATGACAATTTAAGTTTTGATTTAGTAAAGGCTTCTTTTAAGCCGTATAAAACGATAGAAGTAAATGCGGCTAAGGTTACTAAAGATGAATTGTTGTCGTTATCTAAAACAGATAGTACAGAGGCGAATATTCGTGTTGTTATTACTGGTGATCAGCAGGCTGTTAAATCTATTAATAAGAAATGGTTTACTGATAATGGTATTACTGTAAAGGCAAAATATGAAGATGTGGAGGTTGAAAATGTAGAAGAAGCCACTTTAATTCAGGAGATTTCAGGTAGTGATTTAAAACAGAAATTTCAAACGTTTTGTGAGGAAAAAGGGTATGATTACAGTACTGGTTATAAATTATTAAAAGAAATAATGCAATGGCAGGAATAGAAGATTTAGTTGCATCCCTACAAAAGAAATTTGGTAAAGAGGTTATTGCTGGTAATAATCAACAGGGTGTTGAGTTTATTTCTTCCGGTAGTCTTTCACTTGATCTTGCTCTAGGTGGAGGGTACCCAAAGGGTAGAATTATAGAAATTCGTGGTTATGAATCAAGTGGTAAAACCACTTTAGCTCTGACTGCTTGCCGGGAAGCTCAGCAGGCCACAGGTAAGGCTGTAGCCTATATAGATAAAGAAAATGCCATAGACATGGATTATGTTGAGGCAATCGGTGTTGATATATCAGCTAATAAATTTTTACTGTTTCAGCCGGGTACTGCCGAGGAATGTTTGGAAATTATTCGTGAGCTGATAAAATCGAAAGAAATTTGTGCAGTGGTGATGGATAGTGTTGCAGCCATGTTTCCTAAATGTTATTTAGATGCTGATGTTGGGGATGCTAAGATGGGTGTACTGGCAAGACTAATGTCTGCATGGTTACCGGGTTTTACAAAAGATTTAGCTGATAACGGAATCATTATGCTTTTCATCAATCAATTCCGTGAAAAAATCGGTATTGCATACGGTAATCCCACTACTACTCCAGGAGGTAAAGCATTAGGTTTTTATACCTCACAGGTGCTTGAAGTAACTAAAGCGGGAACACTTGGAGAACGGGGTGAAGAAACTGCCAATCACGTGAAAGTGAAGGTAGCAAAAAATAAAGTGGCTCCACCGTTGCGTAAAGCAGAATTTGACATTCGTTTTGGAGAGGGTATAGATAAGGCTTCGGAGCTGATTCAAATTGGGGTGGATAAAAATATCATTCAAAAAGCCGGGGCTTTTTATAAGTATAAAGGTAAAAATATTGGTCAAGGGGCTGAAAGAGCACGTGAAACTCTAATTGAAGATGAGAACCTGATGGCTGAAATTGAAAGTGAAATTGTATCAATTTTATAACCATGGAAATTGTATCTATAAAATTAGAAAATTTTTTGTCTTTTAAAAGTCTTGAACACACTTTTATAAAGAATCCTGTACTGATTCAGGGTAAAAATTTGACTGAAATAGAATCAAAGGAAACCAATGGAGCAGGCAAGAGTACAATGATGGCAGGTATTGCGTATGCAATACTTGCAACCCCTCTTCGTAAACAGACACTAGATAGGGATTTAATTACATGGGGCGAAGAAGAAGCTCATATTTGGTTGGATATTTATTGCCCTGTTCGAAAAGAAACTCTGAATATTCACCGGGTATTGAAAGTAAAAGGATCAGCTGTCCTGGAACTGACTATCAACGAGGAAGTTAATTCTGTTCAGTATGCTACTGTTAATGATGGTAATGCTTTCATTTTAAAATGGATAGGAATTTCAGCCGAAGATTTGAAAAATTATTACATTATTAATAAAGAAAATTTTAAATCTTTTGTTTCGTCGTCGAATACTGATAAGCTTTCATTAATTAATCGGTTCATCAAGGCGGAGCAATTAGATGAATCTGATGCCCTGATTAAAGAAAAAGTAAAACCTCTTGAAAATAAAAAATCGATAGCTTTAGGTAAACTTCACACAATAGAGGGTGAATTGAATGTCTATAACCATCAATTAAAGGAAGAGCAAGAACGTAACCTTGAAGATGAAAAACTTCGTCTAATAGAACGTTTAAATGATGAAATTGATACAACTATAAATCGGTATGACCGGGCTGAAGAAAAAATTCAGCAATCCCTTTCTACTATTAAACTGGCTGAAAAAGATATAAAGGAAAATCAGATAAAAATTAGTGAAGCCACTAAGCAGCTACTCCTATTAGAGGAAATTGATTATAAAGATCAGTATGATGCTATTTCAGTTGAAAGAGAATCGACTGATAAAAAGGTGGAAGAAATTCGTAAAAAAAGAAAGAATCATTTAGCTGCCTCTATTCAGCTCGAAGCTGAAACTAATAAATTAGCTGCCATATTGAAAGGTGCAGTAAAATGTCCTCATTGTGGTACGGAATTTGTAATTACTGATAGTTCAATAGATATCAATAAAACCCGCGCTGAAATTGCCCGAAAAAGGGGTGAGGCGCAGGAACATGACACTTTATCAAAAGTTGCACTTCAAGAACTTGCTGATTTTGAAAAACAACTTAAAAAGTTTGAGGAAAAAATATCAGGGGTACGAGCAAAAGAGCAGGAAACTATAAAGGCTGTCCGTAAGGTTCAATCGGAAATAACCCGCATTAAGGGTGAAATTGCCAGTAAAAATCAGTTAATCACCACCTGTAAAGAATATATAGATCATAACCGGGGGGTTCAGGCTGAATGTGATGAAAGAAGCGTACAACTGGCAGAACAGCTTGAAAGGGCCGAACAAGAAGAAATACAAACCCGTGAGGAAGAACTTACCGGGCTAGTGTCCCTAACTCAGAAAAAGCTTGAAAAGGCACGTAAAGAATGTGAAGAATGTGAGAAGCAAATTTCTGATATGATGCAATGGGGGTTAAGATTCAAAGAATTTAAAATGTCTTTAGCCTGTGAACAATTAAAAATAATTCAGGATTTTGCTAATTCAGCTTTACAAAAACAGCGGTCAGAACTGCGTTTATGTATAGAAGGGTTTAAACGGGATTCGAAAGGTAAAATTAAAGCTGAAATCACCGTTTTCGTTATAAATGGTGAGGGTGAATATAAATCGTTTTGGTCTTTTAGCGGAGGTGAACGCGCACGGGTAGAAGTAGCCTTAATTCAGGCTATGCAGGAAATGATTAACGGAACGAATGAGTGGGGAGGGTTGCATTTCCTAAATATTGATGAAGTTCTTGAGGGTACTGATCCGTTAGGGCTTTCTTTACTGCTTGAATCTCTTGATGGGTGTGGTTATCCAATTTATATAATTAGTCATGTCATGAATATTAGGGCCGGGGTTACTACACTAACAGTAGTGAAAGAAAATGGGTATAGTTATATAGAATAAGATGATAATATAGTTGGTTATGAATGTTAAGATAGAAATAAATGTTAAATCGATTAATACTCCTACAGGCATAAAAGGGGCTGAAATATGTAAGAGTATACATTGTGAAGTGCTTGCAATTTGTGAAAACAAAGTATATAAAATGCATAGTAAAAGCTGGAAAAACCCTGATGAAATTAGAAATGATGATGAATTTATTGCGCAGTTGGCAGGTTTAGCTTTTTTGGAAAATCAGTATCGATTACTTGGGTTTGATTATTCTGCTGAAAAGGAAAATTATGAAATTAGATAAGACTGTGATAGGGGTTGACCCCGGTAAAGAAGGGTTTATTACCGTGATGAATGTATCCGGCATAACACATTATGCAATGCCTAAAGTAGGTAAAGAATTGGATTTGCATGGGTTGGCCGATTTGATTTTTAAAATTTCAGAGGAGTGTGATCCGGCTAAAACAATTGTTGTCATAGAAGACGTGCATGCATTATATGGTAGTTCTGCTGGAGCGACTTTTAATTTCGGATTAGTTTGTGGTCTTTTACGTATGGGATTCGTTATGTGCGGGTTGCCCATTGTATTGGTTTCTCCTAAAAAATGGCAGAAAGAAATGCACGAAGGGGTTAAAGTAAATCCTAATAAAAAGGTTATGTCTATTCTTGCTGCCCAGCGTTTATTTCCTAACCATGATTTGCGCCGAACAGAGGCATGTAAAAAACCTGATGATAATTTGGTTGATAGTCTTTTAATAGCAGAATACGGAAGGAGGCATTATTTATGAGTTATTATTTAATTTGTAAAAATAACACATGTAAAGAGTTTAATACCCGGCAAAATGTCGGAACTTTTCGGATGGCATACGATGCCAAAGCACATAAAATGGTACCTAAAACTGAATTTAAATGCCCTAATTGTGGGTGTGTGATGGAATTTGAAGAAGTTGCTGAGGGTGAAACTATACCGGAATTCAGTGTTAATACATTTGGTGGTCAACCGGATGAAAAGAAAAAGGAAATTTTGCGACATCGTTTTGATAAAGAAATAAAACGGGGGGCCGGAGATGAAAAAGAAATGCGTAAAAGAAAGGCTATGGGGAAAATGTTGGGCTATGATAAGTAGATTTTCAAGATAATTCTTGGTTAATTCCAAAATTCTTTGCACTTTTGTGATGTCAAACAATAAAGATTACCAGTTATGAAAACAAATGCACAAAGAAGAGAAAAATCATTTCAAAAATGAGGGAATTATCAGAAATCAGAGGTGAAAGAGAACAATATGATGGTCTTTTAATGAGTGCCGAAGGGGAAGCTTATTATAAAGCAGTTGCAGCAGTTTGTGAATTGAATACCATAATTAATCGGAAGAAAGCTGGTATTATTCGAATGATTAAACGTTTGATTACTGATATTTATGGTGAGGGTTGGGTGTTTAGTGAAACTGAATATTATGAATATGTGACATTATTTAAGAAATTCGCTTGTTAGGACAAATTATAATAAAGGTTTAGTTATGGCAACAAAATTGAATACCAAAGAAATTAATTCCCTTAGGGAACAACTGATAAAATTAAATGCGGCTTACCGTATGGGTAAGCCGCAAATATCGGATATCGAATATGATAAACTGGTAGAAAAATTGTGGCAAAATAACCCAAAAGATAAATTTTTTGAGAAGGGTATAGTTGAGAAAGCTGAGGATAGAATGGAGAAATTGCCTGTTCCTATGTTCAGTCTTGAAAAGGTGAAGACTCTTAAAGAGCTTCGAAAATGGTTACAAAAAATGTCAGATGCCGGGTGTAAAACTGTTATTATTACTCCTAAATTTGATGGGATTAGTTTAGTTGTTGACGAATCAGTTAATGACGCATGGACACGTGGTGATGGTGTCATGGGGCAAAAGAGCAGTTTGCATTACAAACGTATGAACAAACCCATACCTGGGTCCGAAGATGTACCCCTGTACACTTGGGGGGAAGCTATTTTACCTAAAAGGACTTTTACTTATCTGAAAAATGAATGCAGGGATTTTAATTATAAAAATGCGCGTAACATGGTGGCAGGCCTGTTTAATTCGCCAGATGGATATAAAAGTTCTTTCATCGATTCTGTTGATTTTATTCGGTATGGGTGTGATGAATCTCATTTAAATAAGAATGTTCAACTCCTGAAAATGAAAAATGCTTATGGTGAGGAATTTGTGGCAGATTGGAAAATATATTTTATTTCTACATTATTGGGGTTAAAGGATATAGAATTGAATTCATTTCTTAATGAAGATTTATACAACGTATTTAATGACAAATATAAAATTGATGGGATAGTTATTGAAGTGGATGAGGCCAAAGTACGTTCTGAAATTGGAAGACTTAATAATGGTAATCCGGGCTATGCTATAGCCTTTAAGCGTGAAGAATGGTGTGATGTTTACCAAACAACTGTGAAAAGTATTGAATACGGGATAGGTAAAACCGGAGTACTTAATCCTGTAATAGTAATCGACCCGGTTGAAATGGATGGAGCCACAGTGAGCCGGGCAACGGCTTATAATGCAAAAACACTCATCGAAAGAAACATTTGCCCCGGTGCTATTATTGAAATTATTCGTTCAGGGGATGTCATTCCTAAACATTTAAAAACAATTTCTTTCAATAGTATTGAAATGCAACAGCAGGTAAAATCTATGCAGGTATGTCCATCGTGTGGAAAGGTGTTAGAGTGGGATGAAACTGAAACAAATTTGCTATGTAAAAATCCAGATTGTAAAGAAAGAGTAATCAGTGAATTAGTGTATTTTTTTAGAACTATGGGGTGTGAAGAATTTGAAGAACCTTCCCTACGGAAATTGTATGAAAATGGATACACTTATTATACCGATATTATTGATTTATCCTGCAAGGAATTGCAGCAGATTTTAGGTAAAAGCCGGGGTGAGACAGTATATAAACAAATTCAAAAATTTTTGATTGGTGGTGAAGGGGTACCTTTGGCCCGGTACCTAACAGCATTAAATATTTTTGATGGAAAAATAGGTGAAACAATTTGCCAGAAAATTTTGGATAACTCAGATGAGTTTGGAGAAGAAAAAAATGGTATGTTTGTTTTAAAACGATTAACTGTTGATAGATTGATTTGTTTAATTGCTAATATTCCAGGAATAGGTGAAAAATTTGCCAGAGCATTCATTAACGGTATAAACCAATTTTGTCCATACCCTTTGATTCAAATTTCCTACATCAAATCTCCTAAAATAGAGGTTACTGATGGTGAAAAAATGTTTGTTTGTATGACTGGATTTCGGAGCAAAGAATTAGAACAGGCACTTACTTCAAAGGGTCATACTGTGTTGAATGGGGTGACTAAAGCCTGTACTGTTCTGGTGGTTGCTGATTTAAACAGTACATCATCTAAGATGAAAACAGCCAAACAGCTTGGAATAAGAATAGTTGATAGAAAAACTTTTGAAGATGAGATTTTACCGAAAGGTTAACGGTTGGTGGAAGATTCAGTTTTCTTATGATGCTGCTTTAGTGAAAGAGGTAAAAAAGTTTGCAGGCGCAAACTATAACCCTGAAAACAAAGAATGGAATATTCCATTTGCATTGGTTACAAGTGCTCCGTTAACAAAGTGGCTTAAAGATAATGGTTTTATTGAGGGGGTATATACTTTCCCCTCAAAAAGATTTTTAAATAGAACTGAACCTTCCTCTATTGTTAATGCTTCGGATATTAAAACTGCATGCATAGAAATTGGGTTACATGTTATTCCACGGCCTTATCAGTGTGAAGGGATAGCTTATATGATTAATTATGGCAACTGCATTAATGGAGATGATTGTGGTTTAGGGAAAACAGGTCAGCAAATCGCAACGATAGAAATTCTAAATTGCTTTCCTGCCCTTATTATTACTCCTGCCTCAGTAAAATATAACTGGAAAAAGGAATGGGGTAAATGGAACCCTGATAGATCGGTTGCTGTGGTTGACCGTGCCAAAAAAAAAGTAGATTGGAATACTATATGGAATAGTGATGTAGTAATCATTAATTTTGATTTACTAAATCAGCGTGGAACTGATAAACCCGCTTTAAAATTTAAAGAATTGTTATGTAAACACTGGGGTTGTTGTGCTATAGATGAAATTCACTTTTTAAAGAATGAAAAGGCTTTAAGGACTAAATTAGTCCTGAAAATAACTGCCCGCATTCGTTATGTTTGGGGCCTTACTGGTACACTAACCCAAAATAAACCAGCGGATTTGATTCAGCCATTTAAGATTATAAGAAAGTTTGATAACACTTTTGGGTCGGTAACTGAATTTAAATTTCGCTATTGTGATGCTAAAAAGACTCCATTTGGTGTAGATTGGGGTGGTTTTAGCAATTTGGATGAATTACATAAGATGTTACAATCAGCTGGATATATAAGACGTAATAAGAGAGATGTTTTAAAGGAGTTACCGCCGCTTATTACACAGGTGGTTGATGTTCCTATAACTAATATAAAAGAGTATCGGCGGGCTGAAAGTGATTTGATTTCTTATTTATCTAAAATTGACATAAATAAAGCCAATAACGCGGTGAATGCGCCGCATTTGGTAATGATTCAAACCTTGAAAAGGCTGAGCATAGAAGGGAAAATTAAGTTTATCAAAAAATATATAGAGGAATGGCTTGAAGCTAATGAAAATGATTCTTTGTTAGTATTTGGGGTACATCGTGAGCCTTTACAGGAATTAAGTGATTATTTCAAAAGCCCTGTAATCCAGGGTGGAGTAGATAGTAAAACAAGACAAAAACTAGTGGATGAATTTTCACGCGGTAAACACCGGGTTTTGTTCGCAAATATTCAGTCTGCCGGGACAGGCATGGATGGCTTGCAAAGTAATTGCAGTACTCTAATTTATATAGAATACCCGGATAGATCGACTGATTTAGAACAAACTACAGCACGTCTTGAACGGATGGGTCAACGGAGTAGTATAAACGTTATATATTTAGCTTCCCCTGACACAATAGATGTAGAAATGAGGGAAATTATTGAAAGTAAAGATATGATTACTGGAATAATAAATCGGGGGTTAACTAATACTGATTTAGCATTAAAATTTAAGGTTAGACATGAATGATCGTATTTCTATAAAAATATGGACTGATGGTAGTTGTACTACACAAGGTAGAAAATGTGGTGGGTTTGGTGTTTATTGTAAGGTAGGAGATGAAGAAATAACTCTTCGGCGTGGTTATTACAATACAACTACTACCCGAATGGAGATGATGGCTATACTGGCCGCAATCCGTATGGTTGATCCTAATGAGTTCACGCATGTTATAATTACCAGCGATAGTCAGTTTTGTGTGAATGCATTTAAATTGGGTTGGTTGGCAAACTGGCGTATGAAAGGGTGGAAAGGGGTAAAAAATGTTGATATTTGGAAAGATATTTTAAGAGAAATAGAAAGCCGCCGTAAAATGAAATTCGGCATAAAATGGTTGCCGGGTCATGAAAATAATTTGAATGAAGAAGATGTATTTGGGAATAATGTAGCAGATAGTTTGGCAAATTATAAAACCCAAGATAAATGGGAGCAGGACCTAGATTTAGTAGGATACAGTTGGTTTTGTCATGAAAGTTCTGATTCTATTTTTATAGAAAAAACTGATCGTTTTGAGGAGTTAAATAAAATGGGGGATGTGTGTGAGATTGGGCCTTGCGTGCGGGCAAATTTTGAAGAATTATTCGATTTAGTGAATGGAACATATTTATTTGATGCTTTATGGGAGCAGAAATTAGATGTTAATTACAATATTGAAGAAATAATTTAGTATGGCTCAATTAGATAAATATAAGCAGGCAATTTTAGAGGAATACCGATCTACTAACCGCAATATTTTTGTGAGTGCCACAGCAGGTTCCGGTAAAACTTTTACATTATGTGAATTAGCTAAAGCAACACCTCCAGTAAAAGAATGTATTTTCATGGCTTTTAATAAATCTATTGCTAGTGAATTGCAAAATAGATTACCCCGAACAGTTAAGGCATCAACTTTGCATTCTTACGCGTTATCTATGCTATGCAAAGCATTTAATATAAATTTTGCAATTAGTGAGGGTAAATATTTTAATTTTTGTAAGGAAAAATTAGATTTTAAAGGGATTCATCCTAAAAAGATACCGGGGTTAGTAATGCGAATTACCCGATTATATGATATTATGCGTTTTAATCTTGTTTTTAATGATGTAGCTAAAATTATAGAATTGGGTGAAAGATATGGTGAAGAAGTGAATGAAAATATTGCAATGAAGGCCATACAGCTCCATAAACTTAGTTCTCAGTTTACTGACAGCTATTTTTGTGGTAATAGCGGGGGTAAAATTTTAATTGATTTTACCGATATGTTGTATTATGCCGCACATTATATAGAACCGGAAGATTTCAAACGGTATAATGTGGTAATGGTTGATGAGGTACAAGATATTGCCCCCCTACACTACGATCTAGTTAAAAGATGCCGCACACCCCGTGGCAGACTGATTTCGGTTGGTGATGAAAAGCAGTCCATCTACTCTTTTATGGGCGCAAATTTAGATTCACTAAATGACATTAAAAACGCACCTAATACTGTTTGTTTGCCTTTAAGCATGACATATCGTTGTTCACAGGCGGTGGTAGAAGAAGCCTGTACAGTTTTTCCGGATGGAATTATTGCTGCACCCGATGCTCCGAAAGGAATAGTAGATACAGGTACTATTAGACAGGCAAAACACGGAGATTTTATTTTATGCCGTAATAATGCACCTTTAGTAGATGCATTTATTCAATTAATTCGGTTGGGTAAGCGTTGTGTAATAATGGGCCGTGAACTTGGAGATGAATTGGTGACGATGATAGATAGTGTAAATGATATTTATGACTTTGAGAGAATATTGCTTGATTGTGAAAATAGATTGGCTGAAAAAGGAGTAAAACATCCCACTAAAAGTGAAACTTATGATAAGCTGGACGAAAAGGTGAATATTCTTATAAGTTTGTTTGAGTATTTTGGGGATTTAAATAAAGTACGTTCTGTCATCTATGATATTTTTGTTGAAAATGCTGATAACAATTCTATTATTTTGTCAACTATACATAAATCTAAGGGCTTAGAGGCCGACAGAGTTTTCTTTTTAAAACCTGAACTTTTACCCAGTCCCTATGCAACCACGGAATTGTCATTGTATGCTGAAAAATGTCTTAAATTCGTAGGCATTACCCGAGCTAAAAGAGAATTAATATATTGTTAATTATATAATTATACTATGAAAAAGAAAATTGAACAAAAACCTGCGGATTTATATTTAGTCGATTCGAAAGGTCAGGGGTTGGTTTCCTGTAAGGGAATCAAATCTTTTGTGGGTATTTTACCGACCGAGGAAATATTACGAACACATTTTCAAAAAGAAAGAGTTAAGCTGCAAATAGCTCTTGAAAAGAATGAAAAATACACCCCGCAACCCTTGTATTTAGAAATTGAAAACAGTATATTTGTAGCTATTGTAAACGAAGCTGCGAAGAAAAACAATAAAATACGACGGGATTTTTTGGTTTTAACATTAGGCAATAAAATGCCGTGTTGTATTATTGGCCCTCAGCAGCCCGATAAAGAAAAATAAAAATTCATTTAAGGTTTTTTTTTATGGTAGAAATTGATGGACGCCCCATTATAGGGGAGTATGTATTTTTGAGTAAATATGCTCAAACTCATTCAGGTAAAAAAGAAAGTTGGGAAGATGCTGTTAATCGGGTTATGAACATGCATCTACAGTTTTATTCTTCTAAGGTTTCAGAAGAAAATCGTGAAGAATTTCTTTCCCTGATAAATAAAGCAAAAGAATTATATTTAGAACAGAAGGTTCTTGGTGCTCAACGTGCTCTGCAATATGGTGGGGAATTGATGCTTGAAAAGCATAGCAGGTTTTATAACTGTTCTGCTACTTATGTGGATAGAGTTCGGGTGTTTGAGGAAATTATGTATTTGCTTTTGTGTGGTTGTGGGGTAGGCTATAGTGTGCAAAAGGTTCATGTAAAGAATTTACCGATTCCTAAAGGGTTTAATCATACATCGCATATAGAAGAATTTGCAATACCTGATACCATAGAAGGGTGGGCCGCTGCTGCTGGAAAGCTTTTAACGAATTATTATGAAGGAGGCCCCGAAATTAAATTTAATTATTCACAGATTCGTCCATTAGGTGCTCCTATTCGTGGGGGATTTCGTGCCCCCGGCCCTGAGCCACTTAAAAAGGCTTTGGACAAAGTGAAAGTATTTTTGGATAAAATACGAAACCGCAAATTAAGCCCTTTTGAACTGCATTATATTATCTGCATATTTGCAGATAGCGTGATTGCCGGAGGTGTGCGCCGTAGTGCGATGATTAGCATATTTGACGCTGATGACTGGCAAATGGCTTCCTGTAAGACTGGAGACTGGATGACTACCTATCCAGAACTTTGCCGGGCTAACAATTCAGCCGCTATTTTGCCTACTACTTCTAAATCGGTATATGATAAAATATTCGATTATACGAAGAATCTTGGTGAACCCGGTTTCGTATTTATAGATTCACCTATGTTTGTGTATAATCCTTGTTTTACGGGAGAAACATTGGTAGCTGTAGCAGATGGTCGAAATGCTGTTTCAATTGAAGAATTGGCTTTATCTGGTGAAGAATTTCCAGTTTATTCATCAAGATTTAACAATTTTAAGGGGCGTTTTGGTAAGAAGTGGAAAGCTGAAATTAAAAAGGCTAAAGCTTTTAAAACCGGGGAAAAGGAAGTAGTTAAAGTGGAGCTTTCAGACGGTTCATCTTTTAAATGTACGCCTGATCATCGATTAGCTTTAAAAGATGGCTCTTATTTAGAGGCTGTTAAATGTGTGGGTAAGCCTTTAGAAAAGTTTTTTACTGTGAAAACTAAGTATAGAACAATTTGTTCTGTAACAAATGGGTTTGCCCGCCAATATCGAATGATATGGGAATATAATCATGGAGCCGTACCAGAGGGTTTTGAAATTGATCACATTGATAATAATGGTGGAGATTTTATAAAAAATTTGCATCTTTTATCAAAGGAAAATCATTTACAAAAAACAGCCACAGAAAGACAAGGAGATAATAACCCGGTATTTAGAATCAAGGATAAAGAAAAATATTCACACAATATGTCTTTATCAACCACTTTATCTAAAAATGGTCGATATAAGGGGTTGTCTAATAAGGAATTATTTGAAATAGCTAAAAAAGTTCATGAAAATGGTGGATATATTTCATGTGAAGCCTGTAATAAATTAGACAGTCGATTCCCTAAAAATTTATCTAAAAATAGATTTGGTGGTAAAATAGCAAATTTAAGGGAGTGGGTGTTATCTGGCAGACCTTACGTTGAAGAAGATGATGATCGTACATATTTAGCAACTGATAAGGTAACAGTTGATAAGAATATCACAGTTGTTTCTGTTACTTCGTGTGGAGTTGAATCTGTTTATGATTTAACCGTAGAAGATAATCACAATTTTTATATCATCACATCAGGTGATGAAAAATATGAAAATTGTGCTGGAATTTTGGTGCATAATTGTGGCGAAGTAGGTTTATTCCCTAAATATAAAGGGGAAGACGATCAGTGGCATAGTGGATGGGGTTTTTGTAATTTGGCAGAAATTAATGGTGGCAAAATTCAAACCGAAGAGGATTTTTATAAAGCCTGTGAAGCCGCTTCTATTATTTGCACTATGCAAGCCGGGTATACTAATTTCAAGGTGCTTGAAAAATGGTCTAGTCTTATTGCGGAAAGGGATGCTTTAATTGGTGTAGGTATTACAGGTTTTTGTGAAAATCCTGACATTCTATTCAATCCTGAAATACAACGCAGGGGGGCCGAAATTGTAAAGCAGACCAACCAGCGGATGGCCCAATTAATAGGTATCAATCCGGCTGCGCGTTGTACAGTTGTGAAACCGTCGGGTAATAGTTCTCAGTTATTAGGCACTCTTTCAGGTATTACTCCAGGTCACGCAAAACATTATATAAGACACATTCAGGCAGCTAATGTTGAACAATCTCTACAAGAATGGAAGGAAGTCAATCCGTTTTGTATTGAAAAAAGTGCGTGGCTAAAAAATACTGAAAGTGTAATTTGCTTCCCGGTTACGTTACCTAAAAATGCTCTTTTAAGAAAAGATGTTTCAGCCATAGAATTCCTAAAACTAGTTTTGTTGACCAAGCAAAATTGGATTGAATATGGAACTAATTTTGATCACCCCTCTACAAAAGAAAACCCAACATTACGAATGAATGTTTCAAATACCTGTACGGTAAAACCGGACGAGTGGGATGAAACACGTGAATTTATTTGGGAGCATCGTAGTGAATTTGGTGGTATCAGTTTGTTATCATCTTTTGGTGATTTAGATTACCCTCAGGCTCCATTTACTGAGGTGCTTGATGAAAAAGAATTGGCTGAACGGTATGGAGCAGGAGCAATTTTATCTAGTGGTCTAATTATAGATGCAATGGATGTTTTTGAAGACGTTTGGGAGGCTTGTAATGCTGCGTTGGGGATAAATTCAAAATTGTTAGAACTTACCGATGAAGATATTAGCCAGTATATTATTAACAATATTCATAACGGACGGTTTTTAGTCGATATAGACGGAGTTTGTTTCAGTGATGTAAATTGTGTAATTGATTATTTAAAACGTCTTGTAGAGCGTCGTAAAGATTGGGTTCGGCGGTTTAACGGCTTTGCCGACAAGTACATGAACGGAGATCGTAAACTGACTTCCTATTGTTTAAAACATGTAAATGCTTTTCACAAATGGCAGCACATTTGCAAGATGAAACCTGTTGATTACTCGAAAATAGAATGGGAAAATTCGTTTAAAGAAGCTGGTAGTGAAATAGGTACGGCTTGTGCAGGTGGTAAATGTGAGTGGAACCCTGATCAAATCACTAAGGATTAACGTTAAAATAAAAAACTGATAACAATGGATACAAGAATTTTATTTAAACAGCAAGCACAAGAATCTTTATTTGCAGGTATTGAAGAGTTAACGGAGGCGGTGGCCTCCACACTTGGCCCGAACGGGCATACCGTAATTATCGATAAAGGGTATGGCATACCTCACATTACTAAAGATGGGGTTACCGTTGCTCGGGCCTATGATACCAACGACCCTATAAAAAGAATGGGGGCTACCCTAGTGAAAACTGTAGCTGCTAAAACTTGTGATGAAGCCGGGGACGGTACAACAACCGCTACAATTTTGACGCATGCCCTAATTAAGGAGGGTATGAAAAAGATGCATTTCGTTAAAAATCCTCAGGATTTTAAACGGGGTATAGAATACGCCACTCAATGTGCTGTGGAGTTTATTGAATCTAAATCTCAGAAAATTGCTGTTGATGATTTTGATAAAATCCGGCAAATAGCAACTGTTTCAGCTAACGGAGATGAAGAGATTGGTTATCTGATTAAAGAAGCTATTACTAAAGTAGGTAACGACGGTGTAATTACCGTTGAAGAAAGTGCTAAAGGAGTAGAAACCTCAATTGAGGTATCAACAGGCTTCCAGTGGGAAAAAGGTTTGGTTAACCCCTATTTTGTAACTGACCCGGAACGTATTGAAGCTGTTTTGGATAAACCGTATGTTTTGGTTTTTGGACAGAATATCAATTATGTTCAGGAAATTATGGCTATTGTACAGTCAGTTTACACGGTGAAACGGAGTTTACTCATTGTTGCTCCTAATATGAGCAATGATGTAGTAAAATTTTTGGTGATGAATGTGCAGCAAACAAATGGATTGAAGGCATGTTTTGTAAAAGCACCGGGGTATGGGCAAATTCAGAAGGATTTGTTGATGGATTTGGCTGTTAAAATTGGTGCACAGGTAGTGGGGGATGAATATGGTCATCCGGTGACCGAAGCAGGAGTAGACTGGTTGGGAGAATGTGACCGGGCAGTTGTTTCATCAACCAGAACGGTGCTTGTGGGTGGAGCAGGTAGTGAGGAAGAAGTAAACACCCGGGTAGCTGCAATTAAATCTCAGATAGATTCATTTACAAATAGTTTTGACATCGAAAAATGTCGGGAAAGAATTGCTAAACTTACCGGAGGAGCTGCAATTATTTATGTAGGTGGAAACAGCGAAGTTGAAACTAAAGAACGCAAAGATCGTGTGGATGATGCAATTGCTGCAACACGGGCCGCAATAGATGAAGGGTATATTCCTGGAGGAGCTACTGTTCATTTTCGGGCTGCTTTGGTAGTTAAAAAGGAGGCTATAAATACTTCTACCGATTTCAATATGGGGATGGAAGTGGTTGCTGAGGCTTTATTTGCTCCGTTCCGTCAGCTTTGTGTTAATTCGGGTATCAATGCCGATAAGATTTCAATTGCGGTTGAAAATGCTCCTGAGTGGTTCTTTGGTTTAAATCCGGTAAGTGGAGAAGTGATTGATTTATTTGAAGCTGAGGTTTTAGACCCAGCTAAGGTTTCACGCGTTTCACTGGAAAATGCCGTTTCAGTAGCTACACAGTTCTTAAACACCTACTGTGTAATGGCAGCGGATGAAGAACCTAAAAATTAAAAACCATGAGCCAGAAACGGATTGGTGTTGGAGATATATGTCGTGTCCGCCATAATGAAAGCGGGCACGGCTTTCCAGAAAACACTTTGGTAGTAATAAAAGAATGTTATCCCCGGTTCAGCGAATTTCCCATTAGATTTAAAGCTGCTACCCGTACCGAATGGTGGTACGTTGAAATTGGGGATATTACTTTATATGCTCGGAATAGAAACAATTTAGACTTTTAACACGATGGAAATAGTTTGTGAATGTTTGGGATTTAGTATTATTGTACTGATTGGTGCTTTAGTTATTTATCATAAGAAAAATAAACGTATCCGCAAATGTTGCTGGATGAATCGACAGATGATGAAATACCCCTCTAACGGAGTTTCTTCAGAGTTTTTTATTGATGCTATTTCACGTAAATTCCCAAATTCGATTTACAAAGAACGTGTCAATGATTTACTGATAATAAATAATAATTGTTTGTTAGCCAATGTATTTTGTCAGGATGGGGTTTTATTTGTTAGTATGGTAGTGGATAAGGCGCATGATAAAAACCTTGTAGAGTTTTTAAGATATTGGGATGGTAGGCACGAATGTGATGCGGTAGCCTATCTGATGGGTTGTGGCTGTTATAACATGAAAATGTGATATGAGTAAGGGATTGACAGAGCAGGATAGAGAGCGCATTATGCAAAATGCGCCTGATTATATCACCGAATCCACCGACGTAGTTAAAGATTTATATGTTGCGTCGGAATGGGCTAAAGAAGAACGTGATTTAAGCCCCAAACGGTATTATTCTTTGGTTTTGAATGAGGGCACCGATGAAGAAAAAACTATCGAAATAGACTATCAGCAGATAGTAAATGTGAGTGCTTATATAAAATCAGTGGGAGGAGATTTGAGTGCTGTTAAGGCCGCTAATGTGATGCGGTTGCATTACCTGAAATTAGAAAGAAATTACCAACGTACCGTACAAGAATTAAATAAAGCTTTAGGTACAAAGCTACGTAAGTCCAGGAATTTAGTGGACTATACGGGCACGATTATGGAGCTTTTTGGTAAGTTTTATACCATAACGGATGTAGCTAAAATAATGGCTAAGGAATACCGTATAAAAGTTCCTGAGGATGAACTTAAAAAGTTCTATGTTGAAAATCGTGACCTGATTACACGCCGACGGGCTGAATACGTACTTACTAATAAAGATTTTCGTATTGCCACTGAAACGGGGCGTTTGGAAGTATTAAACCAGATGCTCACAGAAGTAGAAATTAAAAACCGGGCAGCAGGTGGCAGTAATGTAGATTTGTGTAATTTGATATTACGCATTATTGAACAGGCCCGTAAAGAAGTTAAGGGAAACGAAATTAAAATGACCGTTGACGGTCGTATAGATATAAACGCCACATTACAGGCAGAAACAAACGTTATGTCTGTAATGAAACAAATGTCGATTAATGCTCTTGTTATAGGGTTAACGGCTGCTAAAGCCGGGTTGAATCCTAGCGTGTTAATTGCTCAGCTTGCTAATAGCTGGTATAGCAAATTTAACGGATTTAATAGCAACGTAATGGACGGTGCAACTGTTCAACTGCCTAGTGCTTTGATTAAACAGTATGATTGGGGGCAAATTGAAGAGGCATCCACAAAATTCACCGATGAATTCGTTCCTATAGACGAAGTAATTGAAGATGCCAATCCTGTGGTGAATGAATCAGGTGAAAATATCCGTAAGAGAATGCTAGAACGGTTAAAAGCCATGAAAACTGCCAAAACAATTGAAGACACTAAAGCTAACCCCAACACTCCAGATACCACCCGTATTGAAGATTTAAAGGAAAATGGTGTTATATTGGTAGCTGATCCCGAAGAACAGGATGAACCTAAAGGAGAATTTGAAGTAGATTATAATTTGAATAAGGCTAAGAAGCAGAAGAAAGGTATGCGTATTAAAGGGGCCATTAAAGAATCTATAAGCCGCCATAAAGAGAAGGTGGATAAATTTGAAGGTCTTTCAAAGGAGGAACAGATTCGCCGGGCGAAACGTCTGGAGGCTCGTCGCAAAAGACGCGAACGTAAGAAACGTGAAGAAAACGATATTTTATAAAGGCTATATTTGTAGCAATTTAAATACTATAATTTAACATTATGCAAAAAGATTTCGTAACTGCGACCCCCGACACAGGGGGGGCTGGAGGTACAACGGTAAACGTTAAAGCCTCCGCAAATAGTGGGGCAGCTCGCAACACAACCATTGCTGTATCAGGTAGTGGAGTTTCAAAACAAGTTTCTATTAGTCAGGCAGCAGGACAACAAGTCACTGTAATAGATTTTACCGGAGGAAGTAAATGGTATCACCCCGGATCAGCCGTAGGAGATAAAATACCCGTACCGGGTAGTATTACCATGGATATTGCACCGGGTGAAGGTATAATAAGCGGAAGTTTAACTTTTGATAGAGTTATCACTTCTGCTAAAATTACCGATGATTATGGTGACTTTGCTCCTATTGGATTTACCTCAGGAAGTAAAGCAATCGGATTTGGTTCTAATGACGCTTCTGACGGTGATTATCAAACAATTGAATTACAATTTCAAGGATTCACGGGAGTTTTAAATATAGAACTTGCGTGTCGCGAATAATGAAAGAATTAATTTCTGATTATAGTTTTAAGAGGGGTTATTTACCCCTCTTTTTAATTACCATCCGGTGTGGTGTTATAAGAACGAATCATCCACGCTTCTTTCTCCATACTTTCAATCATGTCCTCTAAAAAATTGAGGGTAGCTAAGTCTTTAGGAGAAATTTCTTCATGAATTTCACGAATATGACGGATAGTTTTGTCCCAGTCATCACGAATATAACCCCACATAGTTAATGCCTGTGGAACGGCTTCATCCATGCTAAATTCTTGAATGTGATTGTGGGACAGCATAGCCTTCATACTTCCTAACGGACGTTCCCCTAAAGCCCGGATTCGTTCAGCAACGTCATCTACGCGCTCGATTTCGGCTTCATAAAGTTTGAGCATAGATTCATGGTAGGAACCAAAAGAATTTCCTACAACGTTCCAGTGGAATTGCCACGTTTTTAACATAAGTGTAAAATGATCCGCTAATAGACCATTTAGATGATCAGTGCTGAGCTTAATTTCATCAGCAGTTAAACCTGTTTTAATCATAATAAAAAGCTTTTTGATTACGATTCTATATACGTATTATGTAACGTTAATGGTTTAGAAGTATTTAAGATTTTCAGGATTTTTCTTGGTTATTTCTGAATTTTGTATCACATTTGCATTGTCAAACAATAAAACACTAGAAAAATGGAAAACTTTATGTGTAAAGCCTATCATGTGTATCAGTCAGGGAATATTTGTGAAACCCCACTTTTAGAAGCTGAAACCAAAGAAGAACTTCGGGTGAAGCTTGAGAATTATTATAACGATAATTATTCTCATCCCTATGGGCCTTTTAGGGCAAAGTTTGTTCATGTTTCATGGACTGAATATGATGTAATTTCAGTCAAGAGACCCGTTGAAGGTATTGATTTTTCTTTATTAGATTCAGAGCCTTTATTCATTGTTAAAAAGCAGATTAGTATGAAAAATTTAGTTATTCAATATAAAAAGACACAGTACAATTTAATACCCTTACATGATGAACAGTTGAATGGTAGAGTGGCCGGGTGGAATAGTGAAATAGTAAGAGGGTACCGAATGAGAATTCGGATCGACAAAGATATTACTGACCCCCTTTATCCTTTTATAATGATAATTGAAAGAGATAAAGTTTTGGCTGATAACGTGGAGCATACAGTTTTCTGTAAGATTTACAAAGTACGTAAATTTCATGATCGTGGTTGTAAACCAGAAATTATGTTATGTGCGGAAGTTTATCAGAGGGGTGTAAAATATCGTGGTAATAAATTTCAACAGATGATGCAAAATATTGCTAATAAAGTATTTGGTTATGAATAGTAAAATCTTCACTAGAGAAAAAGCCGTTCGGGTTAAAATTGATCAGCCCAGCACCAATCAAATTTTACACAAACTTCATGGTAAAATAGGAATTGCTGTTAGTTCAACGTTTTGTTGCCAAACACAAACAATACGTGTATATTTCACCGAAGGTGATCTTAGAAGCATGGTTGTGCCTGTAGATTATTTAGAAAAATATTAGAATTTTCGGATAATTCTTGGTTAATTCCAAAATTCTTTACACCTTTGTATTGTCAAAATAACAATACAAAACAACTTAAAAAACATTTTATCATGAAATCATCAGTTTTTCAAAATGAAACCCCTCAGGAAATTTTGCTAAAAATAAAGAAAGTAAAAGCCCTTGCAGAAAGTGGCATAGGTGGTGAAAAAGAAGCGGCCCAGCGTTTACTTGAAACACTTTGTGCTAAATACGGAGTTACGCCTGAGGAACTGAATGAGGAACAGAAGAAAGAATATATGTTTCGTGTGAGAAATTCTGTTTTAAAATTGTTTATGCAGGTGTATGTTTTCATGTTCGATGCAACCGAACGGTATGAAAATGATTTGCATTATTACAAAAAGAAAGGTGTGAATGATCATTTCATCGGGTGTGATTTTACCCCGTCAGAATATATTGAATTTAGTCAGCTATGGGAATGGCATCGCCAAAATTATTTAGTTGAGCGGAAAAGAATGCGTGAGCTTTTTGAAAAAGCTTATATTGAAAAACATTCATTGTATCCTAATGAAATCAGGGATGAATATAGAGCTTCTAAAAAGAAAAAAGATACTTTACAGGATTTGAATGCTATTATGGCGTTAACGAATATCTGTTCAGATAAAACTTTTCACAAACAAATTGAAAACACTAAAGAAAACTAAAGGTATGAAATTAAAAGAGAGAATTAAATTAGCTTTTCGCCTGATTAAATCAAGCGAGGCTTATGATGAAATTTGCCGTAAGAGTTGTGAATCAGTTGTTATGGATTACTGGAAATTTCGTAGGGGAATAAATCATTTACTTGAAAAGGTAATACAAGATTCTGCTCATAGGGATAATGCTGGAATTACTTCTAAGTTTAGTTCTTTCACCATTCATGAACCTATTTTTAATTTAGAAAAAGATATGCTGGGTGATCTGTTGTTTATGAGTGAAGCAGCTCCTAATTTAAAAAATGAAAAAGATGCACCTAAAAAGTATATTGTTGATTACTTAATGGTAAAATTAATGGAAGACGAAAGGTTTATGGAAAAAGCGACGGATACTCAGACAGTTGCTCTTAAACTAGCAAACTTCTTAATAAAGAACAACTATATAAAAACTCGGATTGACCAATTGGATTCCGGTCAAATTAAAGTTGTGTATTGGGTAAATACGTTTAAAGAAGATGAGCATTAAACAAAAGAAAAAGACAGAGTTTTTTCTAATTCAAAATGCTCTGTGCGGGGATCAAAAGGCATATAAGCAGCTATTTGAAAAGTATTACAAAATACTACATTACCAATTAAATAAATACCTGAGGGATGAGGATGCAACGGCTGATTTATGTATGGAGACTTTTGAAAAAGCGTTCAATTCTTTGCACAATTATACTCCTGAATATGCTTTCAGCACGTGGCTCATTCGAATTGGGCTGAATATGGCTATAGATTATAATCGTGCCCGTAAAAGGCATTCGTTTGTAAGAATAGATACCGATGAGGACGACGATGATGCAAAGTTTGTATTTCAGTTAAAAGATGAAGCCGATACCCCTCTTGAGGGGGTTATGAATGTTCAATATGTGGATTTTGTGAAAAGAATGATTGAAGAATTACCCCGGTGGCACCGTCGTATGCTCGAACTGAAATATTTAGACGGCCTTACTTATGAAGAGATTGCTGATGAATTGCAGGTACCAGTAGGTACAGTAAAAGGAACTTTACATAGGGCTAAGGAACTTTTTCAGGAAATATTGAAAAACAACAAAGAAGAATAATTATGGATAAATATTTTCTTAGGTTAAGAAAAGAAGACTTTTTAAAGTTTGAGGTTCATGAATTTCCTAATTGTTTAGACAATGGTCGTCTATGGTATGATGTTTGGATATATTATAAAATGAATGATACAGTTTACTGTGCATTGGTGAATAATTCAGCTAGCCGGACCCCTAGTGATATTAAAAAGAAAATTAAACAATATCTTGAAATTATAGATAAAGAGGAAATATTACAAATATTTCAGCCTGGAAGAGAAGACCCTCATTATTACCTATTTAACAAATGATTATTATAAACCAATTAAATAATAGAAATTATGAATGCCGAAATTGTAAACAGAATTATTTTTATCGTAGCGTTATTAATGCTCATTATGGTACTAGTGGGTTTGATTCATTCAACCCTTCTAAGAAAAAAGTTGAAGCGGCGTCTTTATGAAGCAATAAAAACCCTAGAGAAATACCCTAATATTACCTTAAAAGAGGGTGAAAGAGAGTACAGTGTGTATTTTATTTGTAAGAGTGAGAAGGCATATTTGAACCGTTCAAAAGAAACTTCGGGTGAATGGGGTGCATTCTGTGAAGTTGATAAAAGAACAATGAGGCAGCTTATTGCCTGCAACCCTCACATGGAGATTATGAATATACCAGTAGAGGACCTTTATTTTGAATGTTTCTATAAAATAGTCAGAGTAAAATGAGTGAGAATACGAAAGAAACTACCGAAGCCCTGCTAAGGGAAAGAATAAAGAAGTTAGAGCTGAGTTTGCAGGTTGTTAACCAGCATGTCCAAAATAATGAAGAATTGATTCGTAGAATCATAAAGGTGTTGAACTATAGAATTCCGGCCATAGAACGTATTGCAGGTATATTTGATATACTGATTCGGAGTGGACATATTAAAGGAGATATTCACCTTTAAAATAGCTATCGATAGGAAATTATGTAGGGGTAGCGTATGTGGTTGACGATGAGTGTCGGTGGAGTAAGGGGTCAGAATATGACGAGGATAAGTGGTCAGTTCTGGCCCTGTTTTATAGGGTAAGATTTGAAAAGTCTGTTCCTGGAATTATATTGTAAATGAAATAGATGTAAGAATAGAAAATGGGTGATAGTGAAATTAGAGCGTCCAGAATGGATTCCCTGTTCAGCCTCTCTGATAAAATATCAGGGTGACATTAGGTATAGGGAGGCCATTGATAAAGATATATAGAGCATGAGGTATATATGGGGTATTGGAGGGGTGTGGGTGTTTGGTATGGGGTTATGGGGTAATTTAGATTTTGGTATAGGGTATTTAGAGGGCGCGGTTTCCTCTATATTCGGAAGGTAAGCCTTCCCCCGGTCAATTTCCCGGCAGCATCTACCCAGTAATTACACAAAAGTAAAACAGTATGTATAGACGAGTAAGAATAAGAAAGCGGCGTAAAAGACTGATATTAGTCTGTCCGAATTCCGAAAAAAACATGAATTATGTGCAAAGACTTGATGAGCTTCACCTACTTGAAAAGTACACAGTTTATCCGGAAAAGATTGAATTGATTACGGTCACTTTAGACGTGCCCGTGGACAAATATGTCTTTAAAAAATTCATCCGTTCATGGGGTATTTATGGACTAAAATTCGTGGACGAAATGACACCTAGACTTTAACACTAGTTAAAGAAAGTTAAAGTCTTAACGTAACTTCCATACCTTTTCTAAGTTAGCATTAAGACTTTTTGAGAAAATGGTAATATCGTTTTAGGCAACTCCCGGAAAATTTTTATCCACGGTTTTGTACTTTCCATAAAGTGTTAAATCTGTTAAAAATCGTTATGTTGGAAAAGGTAGGGAAGTTACGTGAATTTGAAGATAATTTTATCGGGTGAATTTTGGTTGAACTTATAATTTATAACTTTTTTAGCGGTGTATTACTTACACTGTATAAGTAAAAATGTAGTTTTACTTATAAATTGTAATTTTGTGCAAACAGAAGAGTTTTAAATTGTAATTTTCATGACTAAAGTCTTGGTGCTTTATGGAGGATATACTATATTTGCAGTGTCTAACAAAATTATACAAAATGGAACTTGAACTTATAAAAGTAAAGATAAAAGAGGGTCTTGAAATTAAACGCCGTAATTATGCTACTATAGTGATAAACGGTACCGAAGCCGGGTATATAGATGATAGTGGAGTTTATTTAAGACTTTATAACCCTACAACGCCTTTTGGCGTATTAGTATCAGTTGAAATTGCTGGTAAAGATTCATCCTTTGCTGATAAATGCCGGGTGGTTGAGAAACATGCACATGCTATTTATGATCGTTATGATCTTCTTATAAAGAAACTTCTGCCTCAAATCTAATTGAGGTCTCTTTTCCGTGAGAAGTGTTTTTATTGTTTTGACACGTGAGGTGGTGTAACAGCCACCTCTTTTTCGTTATATAACTTTACCCATCACTTTAAAGTATGAGGACGGAACACTTTATGTTGATGTAACGGGTAGGGCTATTCAAGAATGTCCTGATTATCAAAATATGGAATATATTATGGATGCTGCCTGTAAAGAATCTTGGCAAAATTCTCAGAAATAATTTGGAATTTTCTTGGCCATCATCTTAGAATGTACTACATTTGTAATGTCAAAATAACAAAACAATAAAATACACAAAACTATGAAAACTTCATCCAACAATTCAGAATTTGCTAACAATGTGGTTATGTTGAATATTGTAAACAATCCAGAAGCAGCATATAAATACGTTAACCGTCCAAACTTAATTGCCAGTTTTGAAGAGTTAGTTCTTAACTGCGTTAAAATAGGGTTAAAGGTAAGTTTGCCCGATGATGCCGAAAAACTCTCTAAAAGAGCCTTAATAGATAGTTATAGGGGCATTGCTAATCAATATTTAGCAGCTATAAATAACATCGAAGAACCCGTTCAGGAGGAAGAGGAACCTGAGGAAGCACCCGCAGTGGAAGATGTTGCTAAACCTAAGAAGCGGGGTAATGCCCAGGAGCGTCTTGAAAGATATAGCGCAGAATTAGCCGAAAAGGAAACTATTGAAAACCCGTCTAAAGAAATTCGGTTGCGTATTGCTTCACTGAAACGTAAAATAGCCAGAGCAAATAAATCTCTGGGCTTAAATGGCTATTTAGAACCTAAAACTACCAATATTTCTCTTGCTTAATTTATGTTCCACTAAATAATACGATTATGATCAGATCAGTCAGAGTTATGTTTCGTGGCCGTAAGATTGGCCACAACGTAAAAGTACGTACAATTCATGCCCGGGTTCAGGTGAAAAGAAACTTCAAACTTACGGAAATCATTGAAAGGCTTGAAAAGCACTATGAAGATATAGAGCCGGGTTCTGTAAAGGTAGAAACACGAAGATTAACCACTAAAAAGCAGCCGTTATGAGCAGGTATTATGGAGTTTATTTAGCTTATTCAAAATGGGAAGTATTTCCGGACGAAGTAGCAAACGATCCTAATATTCCAAGATATCCGTCTAATATTGCACGTGTCCGGTGCTTTGATAATAGTTTTGATCAATTGCAATGCTACAGTAATACCCCATGTCCAGCCAGTCAAATATTTGAAGCTGATTCCGAAAAGGAATTCGATGATAAAGTAGCTTATTTTAAACGAAAGTTTGAGGATGAAAAGTGGGTTCAGGAGCATATTGACCCCTATGTTTAATTACCTTTAAATTCTTGTATTATGAACTATAGACAAAAGAAATCACCAATTGTTTCCTGGATGGAAAAGATTGAGAGTAAATGCACCGATAAGGTACCCGTTAAAGACAACAATATTACGTACATTGAATGCGGGCGTAACCCGGGCACCTTTTGTAAATATCATAATTGCCCGCTGAAAACAGCAGAATCTACCAAATAAGTACGGTTATGAAAGAAAACAATATAGAATCAGGATGGAATTCGGGTGGTGTTTCAGTCACCCCCGAAGAACTTAAATATATAATGCAACATATAATTGGGTTTACTGTAAAGTTTGAACAGTACTCCTCTAATTTTAGAGGACAGGTTACTGAATGCGATGGAGAAATGGTTAAAATGACATTAGCAAAAGATAGCAGTATATTTCCCAATTTTATTGGTAGGTGTTCATGTCAATTATTGGCGTCGGTAGACTTTAAAAAACATAGCATTGAAATGCTACCGGGTGCAATTGTTTCAATGCAAAGAATGAAGAAAAATTAGAAAATTCCTGAAATTTATTCGGATTTTCTTTGTTGATTCAAAATTTTCCACTACATTTGTATTGTCAAACAGTAAATAATATACGTCATGAAATCACAAACTTATCTCAACAAAATTAAAAGTTTCTTTAAGAAAAACGCTGGAAAAGAAGTAACTCGGTATCAGATGATTCAGTATGTATTATAACCCGAAAAGTGGGAAAAGGCTCGTAAAACTACGTGTATAGTGGATTCTGTGACGAGTAAATTACAATACGAGGGGTATATTGATAAGGGGCAAAATGGAAAGTGGATAATATTAAAAGAGATTCCGGAATCTCTGACATCTACCCAAATTAATTCATTTAAATTCACCCTTTAATTCATAGAAATAATGGAAAAGGTTTTAATCGACTTAACAGAAGAAGAATCAAATGTAGGGTGTAACAAAGACGCAGCCTGAGTGCCTGGTGAAAAATGGCTACTCAACTAACGTCAGAATATATTTCGATGTTTACTAAAATCAGTACATCATGAAAAAGTTCAAAACAGGCACATCTTTTCACATAGAAAGCGAGGACGGTTCGTGTCACACTGTATCAATAGCCTCTGTTAAGGTCTCAGAGACGGGGGAAGTCCAGGTGGTGGGACAATTTACCGACCCAGCCAGTGTTCGTTACGTAAACGAACCAATAGACATTAAACCGGGGCGAATACGCTGTACGATGCACTGTAGTGCAATGGTGCGTTTTATGTATGAGGGCCGAATGCGTACCGCAGCTATTACCCACACCACCATGAAAGCCTTTCGGATTATTAATACTGAGCTGGGAGTAACATGGATTCCTATGCATATAGTAAGATGGTCTGTACAGGCAAACCAATTCCTGGTAATAGATGAAGATTATGAAATAACTTTCACGAAAGATGTATTACCGGGTATGGACGTTTTTCCTCCCAATATTGATCCAGAAGAATTAATTGAAATTTTTGACAGAGCATTATGATAACAATTTACAAACTCCACCCACTATGCCATAATAGAGTTGCTATGGAGGGTAAAGTAGATAATTACTCGATGGCATTGGCAAGAATACGGCATCTAAAAACTACGTTTAGGATGTTGTCGATGTTAAAACGTATACTTCAAGACAAACATTTACTTCAAATACGGTTATTCATGTGGTTTGCAAAAAGAGAATACGAGCGTTTGGCCGCGAATACACCAAAGACTATCATTCGTATTATGAGCTTGTTGAAGAGCAAGACAATAATATTACTCCGCAGGGTTTTAATGTTGAATTCATACAGAATGATGACGATTTAAACGATGTGACCGTATTAATTTCACGTAAAGGTAAAAAGTGGTCAACTCTGAGTAATTTAACCGTCGAAGAACTAACCCATTTAAAGAATGAACTTGTTGAATACCTAAAAATAGAAAAGCCATGAAAAATCTAGTATTATCAATTATGATGGTGTTGTGTGGCATCGTAGGTTACACACAATCAAATGCAATCATTGTAAATGAATCTCTTCCTAAAGTTGGAATCTCCCCCTATGAATTAGGGTATTTTTCAACATTTCCATTCGGGTTAATTCCATATAATTATAGTCCGAAAATCGTAAACCCATTCGAACGTCAGCAGATTAAACAAATTTCAATTGTAGATTCAGTTTATTTGCAGATATGGTTTAAAGACGGCGGTATTATTCAGATGAGGGTTAAAGAAAACCAATTTTGCCAATCAGTTACCACCCCCTACCGTAATTCTCCGTTCATAAACAGTGATTCCTTGACAGTTTTAGGGTATACAAATTATGTGGCTGGAATTAATATTCAGATTATACGCATACCTTTTTTAGAAAAGACTTACTATAAACCAAAATACAGTGATTATCACACAAAATGTTTCAAATCGGATGTAGTGGCATCTATACGACGAATTTCTAATCCATTCAATTATCAGGATGTGATGAATTTTAAAGAAGTAGTAAACGATATTTCTTTCGGAAGTCACATATTTGATCTTGAACAACCTTTTAAAAATATCTTATGGAGTGGTAGGGGTCATGCATATTTTGAAGAAGTTGAACTTAAACTAAGATAAAAATGCTACAGGAAGAAACAATATACCCCGGCGGAACTCCACCTGAAAAGGAAGGGTTTATCAGAAAAATTTTGAATACAAAAATCGGTGGTAGACCCCTCACAATAGGGGAAGCAATAGTAGACATTATGGTTATACTTCTTGTATACGTTCTGATTTATTTGGTATTCAATTCCTGCACCCGGTGTACTCGGGAAGTAGAATCAGCACCAACAGCGTCTTTTGAAAGCCCGGTAGATACACTTTCAACAATCGCTGACAGCGTCTTCACCTATATCTTTTTACTCAGGCTTGAACATCCACGGATTGTTATGGCACAATGTATTGAAGAAAGTGGTAATTTTACCAGTCTTTCATTCCGAAACGGACATAATTGTACCGGAATGAAAGTTCCGTCAAGACGGCCGACATTAGCCATTGGTACTCTATATTACCATGCCCGTTTTAATTCCTGGCAGGAATGCCTGATGGATTATGCAATCTGGCAAAGTATATATGCCCGCGGGAAAACCGCAGATGAATATCTTGCCTATTTAGACACCGTATATGCTGAAAAGAAGGGTTATAGTAACCGTTTACGAAAAATAATAGAAACACGATTATGAGAACAGAATTATTACGAATTTTACGGGCCAAAGCTGCCGCTAACATCAAAAAGATATGGTATTGTAATGGTCATGGGTGTATTCGTGAAGAGTACAAAAATGGATCAATAGAAACAATGGTTTTTAATCGTTCAAGAATAGAACAGGCGTATATCACAGCAACCCGGTATTATATATTGGAATGTATTAAACATCTCCGTAACGGACACGATTTAGAATCTCTATGAAAATAAAACCTGAAAGTTTGTCTTTATTCAGTAACTTTACCATGAGATTAAGCGTTATAAAACCACATTTATACTAAAACAATGAATAAGCAAAGACGAAACCGTATCGAATATGTGAAGGCAAAATTAGGAGAATTAAAGTACGAAATAGAAAATTTACAGGAAGAAGAAGACGAAGAATATAACAATTTACCCGAAAATATACAAGACAGTGATCAGGGGCAAAGTATGTACGAAACCGCCAACAATCTGCAAGATGCCGCCGATTTTATCGACGAAGCTATAGACTACTTAGATCAGTCGATTGAAAATCAAAGGGAATCGTCCCAATATATAACAACAATTAAAATTTTGAAACAATGAAAAAATCCGAATTGATTGCAGCTGTAGCCAAAAAAGCTGACTTTTCGCAAAAAGAAGTTGAAGCCGTTATTGAGGCTTTCTCTGACGTGGTTGTTGAAAACTGCGTTGAAAAAGGAGAGGAAATTTCATTCCATCTGGGAAAATTTAAACAAAAGGTGAATCAGGCAAAAACCGGAACCAGCCCTCTA
>ERZ840096.201-NODE-201-length-100967-cov-17.363644_pt1 | contig 100967 bp, 98 predicted proteins | sample MGYA00519878_ERZ840096 | MGnify/ENA primary metagenome ERZ840096 (study PRJEB31850, sample SAMEA3708865) | human gut metagenome | biome: human gut; feature: human-associated habitat; material: faeces | place: China | collected 2014 ...
GAAGAACAAGCTCAACGTAAATATGGTCTTTATACCCCTACTTCAGAAGGCGATGATGATCTCCCATCTATTCCTGGCATGATTGCCAGATATTCAGCTTCTGGTCTCACCAATGAACAGATGGCTGCCAATCCCGTATGGGTTGATAAGACAGGTAATGGACATGACTTGCAAATGAAGAACTTCCTTTGGGGTGGGATGTCCGGGGTTGGCGGTTATGGCGATGAAAATTACCAAACATTCTACAAATTCACATTAGACGATTACGTCTTTATAGCTAGTCCACCTGGTGTTAAGCACATGAATTTTACGTTTAGGGTAACGGGGTTACAGCCTAGAAATAAATTAACATTAGCTTTTTTTGGAACAACGAATACTGTCTACGGTACATGGGACAAAGACGGCATATATACTGTTGATGCTGATATTGTTGAGGCAGGGAAACCAACATACTTTTATAACGGATATGGAGCAACCAGAGGAGAGTTTACGATTGAAATTCTTCCTCTCTACCCCGGCTTTATCCTCGGTGACGGAGTAGACGATTTTGCAGTTACAGAGAAGGAGCTTAACTTCGAAGATACCTATACGGTGTACACGGCGTTTATTCCGTTTCATAATAATCCGACAAGAAATATGATTTTGTGTGGAGCTGATAGCAAAAAAACTTTTTCCATGCAATATTCGTCTTTGGTTTATGTATCTTTTATAGCGGGTAATAACTATTATATAAATGCTAATTTTGTTAATGGGTTTAATTTGTTTGCTTGTAAACGAAATGGTAATAATATATGTATTAAGAACTTATTAACTAATAAAGTTGTAACAGGTACGTGTGGGGACTGGGTGGAAAACGCTGGGCTATATTATTTATGGAAGAATGCAACTTATGCATCTTTTGCTAGAGCAGCCATTGCTGGTCAAACAATCTGTAACGGGTATTTCTCTACCGATGAAGACGATGAAAAGGTTCTCGATTGGTATAAAAAGCAATATCCCTGGCTCTTCCCCGACCAAGCATGGACAGTGGTAGGCAAAACCAACGAGGACGAAGATCGTGCTACTATTGCCAACATTACGGGCAATGGTAATAATCTTGTACTGTCTAATTTTGGTTTTGCAGAAGGGAGTGGGTATGGGTTGTATGCTGAGAATTATACTGGTGGTAGATGGGTTCAATCTACTGATAGAGCGGATTTAACTTGGACGAGTTATTCTGTAAATATAACTTCAGTTAAAGTTGCGTCTACACAGTTATATTATCAATCCTATCCTGAACAACCTTCTTTTATAGTTCCTTCTTATAAGATAAAAGTTTATGGACTGAAAGATGGTCAAACCCTATCTTATAGACAAGCAACTTCTGAAGGGCAACAATTATATAAAATATCAGAAGATGGAACTTATACATTACCGTCTTTTCCATTTAAAGCAAATGGAGATTGGTATGGATTTACCTTAAATAAGGTACAAGAATCCTGTGACATTACTATAGAGCAAATCCCCGAATACGAAGGATATCTGGTTACTGATGGGGTGGATGATAAGATAACTTCGTCTACATTTGAAATGGGTAATGATTGGACTGTAATAGGAGATTGGGAGCTTATAAATACAGGGAAAAATGACAATGCTGGTATTGTAAAATTTAATAGTATAATCATTTATAATTATAATAATCAAACGCTCATTAATATAAAAAATGGTAGAAATATTTTGATCCCCGATCAAAATACTATTAATGCAGTTTGTTCTGACGGCAGGATTTATTCAAAAGACTGGAAAGAATCTATTTATAATGAAGAAACGGAATCTACCAGTAAAAATCTCTTAACTATAGGATATTCAGGTAACAATTATACTAAAATTGCTTTCAGAAACTTAGCGATTTATCCTACAGTCCTCTCCAAGGAGGATTGTATAAAAGCATATAACTATTTACAAACTTTAAAAGCAAAATAATATGAAGAAGTACAAAGTTTTATTCTGTGATCTGGATGATACGTTAATTGAGACATTAAGTGGCAAAACATTTCCTAAAGGAATTTGGGATATGAAAATCAAATTTGATGTTTTGGATGCAATTAAGCAGTTTTCTCCTGAGTATGTTTTAATTGTAAGTAATCAAGGGGGAATTGAAGCTGGTTTTGTGGATCATCAAAGATTTCAATCTAAAATAGAATATGTATCACAATGCGTAAAAGAATATTGCGGAGTAAAATGCTATTCGGAATATTGCACCACGAATGATAAAAATGATTTGTATAGAAAACCAAACGTAGGAATGCTTAATCATCTTTGTGAAAACTATGTTGGCGATGATTTTGATTACATAAAATCTGTTACACTTATGATAGGTGACGCAAGTGGACTTGAAGGACAGTTTTCTGATAGTGATAAAAGAACCGCAGAAAATTTCGGGATTGACTATCTTGATGTAAATGAATTTGTTAATTTGTATAATAAAAAGAAATAAAAATAGATGAAATACGCGATAGTAGATTTATTGTGGGCAAAATCACATGGTATTGAAATACTGCCCGAAATGAGAACAAGTATAGATCAGAGTAAAGTTATTCTACATGAAGAAATGTTAGTACCTTTCGAAGATGAATCATTTCCAAGATATTCATTTAGTGATCCAACTTTTATTGAATTGTTAAATAGTGAAGAGTGGACTAGTACAGAAGAAGAACCTGTAATTAATAGAGACTTTAGTCGTATCTTAGCTTTGAATGTTCTTAATGAAGAGATTACTAAAGAAATCAATACATATGATCTTACTCCGGGTGAAGCATTACAAATTAAAGATCATTATCCAGAATGGGTTGCAGGTATCACTGTTAAAGTAGGAGAAAGATATTTATCTGATAATATTCTTTGGGAATGTATCCAGGGGCACACAACACAGGAAAACTGGAAACCTTCTATGGCTACTGCAAGTTTGTGGAAAGTAGTGGATGAAGAACATGAAGGTACTATAGATGATCCTATTATTTATATTCCACCTATGGAAATATTCAAAGATAAATATTATATCCAAAATGGTATAAAATATAAATGTACAAGAAATAGTGAACAACCTCTTACACATGATTTGTCAGCTCTTGTTGGATTGTATGTAGAAACTATTTAAAATAATTAATTATGACATTTAATTCATTAAATACAATAATTGATGATATCATAATTACTGTGAGGGATAGCGATGTTAGCGAAAGTGAAAAGCTATCCCGTATACAGATAGAGCAATGGATACATCAATATAGAGCATATTTAATTAAACAGGATCTAGATAAGGGTAGAGATATAAATCCAGAGTATGTACAAACTATTGGACCTTTACATATATCCAAAGTAAGTAATTGTACTGGTGGTTATAACTACAAATCAGATGAAGAGATACCTAATTTCATTGACTTACATTTTGGTTTAGGTTTAGTTGCTGTAAAAGATATGAATGGCGATTTAATTCAACTTGGTACAGAAACCAAAGCTAAATACCAAGTAAGTAGAAAATATACTTGCAGTGATTACATTGCTTATATAAAAGGTAATCATCTGTACATACTTGGTCCTGAACATTTAGAATATGTTAAAATAGAAGGTATATTAGAAGATCCTACCCAAGCTGGTGAGTGTTTTGATAGAGATGATACTCCGTATCCAGTGCCAGCAAATATGATACCTACGATTAAACAAATGATATTTGAAAGAGAATTGAATATCATGTTACGAGTCCCTAGTGACACCACAAATAATAGTACAAACGACGTTAACAACGACCTGAATGCAAGAAACTAAATACAATAGAAAAGCTTATACGATTGCTGATTTCTATGATAGTTATTGTAATTACGTAGAAGACAATCCACTATATCAGGTTTCTTATAAAGTATTTAGACAAATTGTTTCAGACTACTTTAGATACTTAAGAGACGAGATAATTGAAAACGGAAAAGAAGTCAGATTACCTTGTAGAATGGGTACATTATCCATAGTAAAGCATAAACCTAAAGAATATACTGGTAAGAGTTTAAGGATAGATTACGCTGAAAGTAAAAAATACAACAAAGTAATTTACCATCTTAACGAACATACTGGGGGTTTTAAATATAGATTTTATCACAATAAACAGAATATGCTTACTAAGAATAAAACTAAATATCAGTTAGTTATGACTAGGGATAATAAGAGACGTCTGGCACAAATATTAAAGCAGCATGTAAGAGATTACATCGAATTATAATTATACAATATGATTACAAAATTAACATCTGTAAAGACTGTAATAGCAAAGATCATAGCAGACCTAGATCTCAAAGAAGATGACACTAAGATTAGTGATATCACAGAATGGTGTGGAGAAGCTATTGAACAAATAGGTGCTATTACTCAATTTATACCTAAAGTTACCGGTGTTGAGGGAGTTCCCGCAGTAAAGATCAATCGTCATCAAGCTCCACTGCCTTGTGATCTACATCAATTGCATCAAGTGGCATACTCATTTAATTGCAATGGCCCTTGGTTTCCCATGAGGAAAGCAACAGGATCATTTGCTGTTTGGGGATGTGGTGACAATTGCTGTGAAAATAAAAACTGCGAATGTCTTACTCCGGAAATGATCATTCAGAATGATACCCTAGTAAACCTAGTAGTTGATATGTATGGTAATATTGATAAGACTGAAGCTATTGAAATGATTAATAGTAATCAAAATCTTAGAACTATCTTATCTAATTTAATCAACTTACATACATATGATATACACAGTTTAAATTCTGTGAATTCTGCAAATCCTAGTTTAGGTTTTCAATATACTGTAAAACCTGGTTTCATAATGACTAATGTACCTAATGGTTACTTAAAGTTATCATACAGTGCTATACCTACTGATGAAGAAAGTTATCCGTTGATACCAGACTTAATGTCTTATAAAGAAGCTATTTACTGGTATGTTACAATGAAAATGAAATACCCAGAGTATCTTAACGGCAGAATGAATAGGGAAGTGTATTATGATATTCGTAGATCTTGGAATTTCTATAGGAATCAAGCATATGCGGAAGCATTGATGCCTAACGAAGATGGTTTAGAATCTATAAAGAATAATTGGAATAAGATTGTTCCTGAGTTTAGAGATCATAATTCCTTCTATAGTCATACTGGTGAACGTCAAATAATTTATAATGCTACTACATAATGAATGCACAAAGACAAACAAATACTTTTCAGAAGGGGATGAACTGTGATCTAGACTATTCAGTTATAGATTCAGGACAATATCAATGGGCAGAAAACATACGTATTATTGCCAATGATAATAGTTCTACTGGAGTAATGCAGAATATTGAAGGTGTGCGTAAGCTCAATCCTACATTGACATTGAATGGTGAAACAATAGTCCATACAAATACAATTAGGGATTGGGCAATTGTGTTTACTAAGAAAGGTAGTAACTTCAATATCTATAGATATGATTTTGGTGCATCTGAAACTGAACCTATAGTGACTACAGTAGCATCCAATGTAGCATTGGATATTCCTATTATAGATGGTCATTATGCTGTTAGTAGTGTTTGTAAATGGGAATCTGATGATTTAGTTAAGATATACTGGTGTGATGGGGTACATCAAATTAGAGTATTAAATGTAGCCACAACTCATCCTAATCTTAATGTAGACTCTTTAAATATATCACCAAAAAGTCAATTACCACCTTTATTCTTTAAAGGTTTAGGTACAGGTGGATTGAAAGCCGGTAAGTATCAATATTGCTATCAACTATTTAATCCCAGAACATCTGAAACATCTATATCTGTTTTATCTCCAATTATTACAGTATCTAGAAGTTTAGAAAATACTAATAGCCAAGATATTTATGGTAGTTCTAAAGAAGAGACTACCAACAGATCCATTAAGCTACAGACTACTGTGGATACTAACTCTTTTAGTAGAGCTAGAATAATTTCTATATATTACTCTAGCAATACTGCAGAACCAGTTATTACAGTGATAGATGAAATAAGTATTTCGAATAATACTCTAGTTTATGAAGATAAAGGTGGTTCAGTTATTGATGAGCTTACTCTAGAAGAATTCAATGGTTTAAGTACTTATTTGTTTACTCCCAAAGTAATAGAATCTAAAGACAATATGTTATTTGCGGCTAATATCACTGAACAGACTTGGGATATTAGTGATGATGAATTTGATGCTAGAGCATATAGATGCAATAAGAATGGTCAAATATTATTAACTTCTACATCTGGACAGGATTCTATAACATTTTCTACTTCAGAAATAAGTACTAAAGATATACCAACTAATCACGACTGTATTTGTCCTGCAAACTACGATGATAATAGTCAGTATTTATATGCTCCAGATGCTACAGGTAAGTATGTATATGGTGGTATAGGTAAAAATATTTCATATAGGTTTATAAAAACAAATCTAATTGAAAGTGATGCCCCTACATCTAGGACAGGTTATGCTGAAGATTCTTTCTCATTAAACTCTAAAGCACGTTCTACATCTACTCTAGATTTATACAATATTGAGGAAGACGGTTCCTGGTCAGATGCAGGGTCTTTATCTTTTGCTGATGCTACTGCTAAAGTATTAAACTATAGTAATAGTGAAGTAGAATCAATGGCAAGGAGTTACATGAGAGATGAAATATATCGTTTTGCTATTGTGTTCTACAATGAAGAAAATGTAGCATCCTCTGCACACTGGATTGCGGATATAAGAATGCCTAAAGCTAGTGCACCTGGTTACAACATCTTTACTTCTGGTATGCGAGTAGATATTGGTGGTAGTACTACTAATAGTCTAGAAGTAGTTACACATCCATTAGGTGTACAATTCACAATTAATATACCAAGTGATTTGATCCAAAGTAAGAAGATTACTGGTTATGAGATTGTAAGATGTGAAAGAACTATTTCAGATAGAACAATATTGATGCAAGGAGCTGTTAGTTGTGTTTGTAATTATGATAATACAAATCAATTAACTGCTTTTCCATATCTTACTTATTCCACTTCTCACGGTATGGTGTCACAAAATAATAAATATGCACATGCTTTTGACTTTAGTAGTCAGAATGCTAATGAATATTTCTTATTTATATCTCCAGAAATATGTGTCAATAGAACAAATGCATCTGAAGTAACAGGCAGAGCTACAGAGATTAAAGGTATATATAGACTAAGATCTTCAATATCTCCTGATGAATCTATGGGTAACGGTACTCCTGCGAATGATAAGGTTGTACCCAAAGGTGATAAAGTCAAAGTATTGGTTGGGGCAAAAGCTTCAAAACATGATTTAAAGAATATAACCTCGAATACTGGTACTAGTTGGGCTAAGAATAGCGGTTGGGCTTATACTTCGGTTACGGCTATAGGTGATTCTATAAAACAGTCTACTGCAAATAATGCAATTTATATGGGTGCAGAATCGTGGTATGATGCCACTTTAGCTAAGTATTACAATAAAGTTACTACAGGGGGATATAATTCTGCATCAATTCAAGACATTACAATTGCTACTAATACAGATCCATTTGATTTAGATGACGATGCTTGGAAGACTAAAGCTACTAATGTAGGTAGTATGGTGTATTATAACTGGGTATATGGAGATACATCTAAGGCTAGTGATTATGACGACAATAATGTTAGGAAGGTTGGACCTCATGGAGTATGTGCAATATTCCAGAGTACTGATATGACTTCTCGTAATACTATGGTTGGAGAAGTGCCAGAATTAGCTGCTGGACCAGAAAGTGCTAATACAATCCTCATTGCTAATTTAAAACAGTCTGTAACACCTTATGGTGGTAATAGCTATGCTACAAGACAAAACTCTGTATACATTAGTACAGGATCTTATATTAGTGTAAAAGACAACAGTAACACTAAAGTAAATGTATTCGGTGGCGATACATATGTTGGTGTATTAGATTATGCTAATTGTATGTTTGCATACCACAATGCTAGTGATAATTACGAACAACCAGATAATGAAAGAATTAGAGCATATAATGGTGCTTATATACCATTAGAGTCTTCTATTAATCTTTCATTGAGAACTGATACTGTAGGTACAGCTAAAACCTATGAATCTGGTACAGGCTATGCAAACCATTTTGTAGAGAATGATATTGTACAAGTAGGTTCTATATATGTTCAGAATACGCCATTATATGCTTATAATGATGCTTATTCTGCTCAACCCAGAGCTAAAAACTATGTTAGTAAATCAATCTATAGTATAGATAATTTACATACAGATACTAGGGTAATGAACTCAGAACCTAAAACCAACTTGGAAGTAACTGATTCGTGGACTAAATTTAGAGTTGCTAATTACTTAGATGTCGATACTAGATTTGGTTCTATAAATAACTTAAAGCTGTTTAAAAATAACTTGTTGTTCTGGCAAACTGACGCTTTTGGCACACTTGCTGTAAATGAACGTTCTCTTATCCAAGATAATAATGCAGGTGCGCTTACGTTAGGTACAGGAGGTGTATTAACTAGGTTTGATTACTTTACTACTAAGAATGGTTCTAAAGAGAATCAATTAAGAACTGCAACACAATCAGATAGTACAGTATATTGGTATGATGCTGATAGAAATGAAATATGTGGTTTTGATAATCAATTACGTACTGTATCTAAATTAAAAGGTGTACAATCTTATTTACATGATAATAAGGATATAATTACAAATGATCCTATATCTGTATATGATAAGAAATACAATGAAGTTCTTCTTACTCTAGAAGATAAGACTTTAGTGTTTAATGAACAAGTTGGAGCTTTTACTTCATTCTATACTTATAGACCTGATTGGTATGCTGAATTTACAGATAAATTAATGATATACAAGAATTTAGCTGTATATAAGTATAACTCAGGTAATGAATTAGATATGTTTACTAGCAAAGATAAGATATCTTATGTTAGATTTATAGTAAATGATAGGTACCCTCAAACTAAAACATTTGATAATGTTGAATATGGTGGTGACTTTACTTACAATACTAACTTTGATAACATCTACTTTGAAACTAAAAGGCAAACTAGTTTTACTCTTACTCAAGATGATATAGATTATAGAGAAGATACTTACAAGTTCTGTATTCCTCGCAGTAGTAGAGAATTAAATGAAGCTGAAGAGTTAGTAAACAAATCCTATAGAGATAGAATGAAAGGGAAATATTTAATCTGTCATTATAAGTATGATTGTAATGGTGGTAATACGTTTAAAGTTCCTTATATTAGTACAGCATACAGATATTCATTGATATAATATGAAAAAGAAAATAAATAAAAAGAAAGTTCCAGCTTATGCTTTTGGTATAGATCAAGGTTTAGAGGTTGCTTCTATATTGGGAGCTGGTTTACAAGGCTTTACAGAAGAAGGATCTGGTGCAGATATTGCTGGCAGTACTCTAGGGGGTGCTGCCAAAGGTGCTTCTGTAGGCTCTGCTATTCTTCCTGGTATTGGTACAGCTGTAGGTGGAGTTGTAGGTGGTGTTGGCAACCTTGTATCAAGTATCTTTAGAAAGAATGCAATTAATAAACAGAAGCGTATTAAAGCAAATGCTAAAGAAATAGCAATGGGAAAAGGTAACGCAGCCACACTTGAACAAAAATATTGGGATGATAATTCTTTAGCTTATACTTTTGAAAATGGTGGTATATTACCAGATTTGGCTTATGTAGATAATAATGAAGTAATAAGAGATGACTTTGGTAATATTGAACAAGTACCTAATAGTAAACCAGGTACAGACAATCATTTGATAGATGCTTCTAATCTTGAATCTGTTCTATCTGATAAGATCAAAAGACCTGGTACAAACAAAACATTTGCGCAAGAAGGTAAAAAATTAGTTAATATGACTAAAGGAAGTAAAGGAAAAGATAGATTTGCTCGTAATGCTGATAAGTTAAATCAGATAAATGCAAATGCAATGTATGAACAATTGCTTACAGAACAAGAAGCAGTTAAAGCTAAGAAAGGTATTAAACCAAAAAAGAAAGGTATTCCTGCGTATCAGGAGGGTAAAGGTAAAACTGTATCAGAAGTAATTAGTGATAGGAATCGTGAAACATATGCAAAATATGGTGATTTTTTTGATGAATTGGGTGTTGCTTTAAATTCATTCGGCGAAGCAGTATCTTATTTTCCAAGACAAATATTCGGTTCACTCATTAACAATGATTCGATAAACAGTGCAGTTTCTAAAGCAAGAGCTACAAAAATAAACAAACAACCTAGACCTGAAACGCCAGCTAAACCAGAAATAGTATTAAATCCAAATAAGAGATTAATTCAAACTTATGGTAGTGCTCCAGCTTTCTATGACGTCTTACCAGAAAGTAACGAAGTTGATGCTATTACTGGGAAAACCATCCCTGTAGGTACGAATGAACCTGTACGTGATATTCCTAAAGCATCGTTACCTGGTACAGCTCCTATAACAAAGAAAAAAACTGCTAAAGGTGTAACTACCCCAAGTAAACAAAGTAAATCAGTAGCTGCTTCTAGTCAAGCTCCTTTATTAGATATAGCAGACTTTAACCCAGCTTTAGCATCTGATCCTATTTATGCTCCTTTGCTTTCAATCGAAGATTTCAATCCTACGTTAACACCAGATGAGATTAAAACACCTAGTAAGTCTTCATTTAACTTTGGTAGTTTATCTGGTTTATCTCCTATATTGTATAATTGGGTTCAGAGTAGACGTAAACCTGAAGTAGAAGATCAGGTTCTTAATCCTTATACTGGGGCTATTAATAGAGCAATGGCTAGTCGTAAACTTAATATAGAACCCACTCTTGCAGCTAATAGAAGATCTAGAGCAGTTGCTCGTAATAACATGGCTAGACTCAATCCTAACACGGGTATGAATTTAGCATACGGTAATCAATTAGCTACTGGAGAATACGCTCAAAATGCCTCCGTATATGCTAATAGAGACAATGCTAACAATCAGTACTTAGGTGAATATGCTAATATGATGAACAATTTAGGTCAGCAATATGCACGTAATACTGTACTTACTAATGATTTAAATGCTCGCAATAGAGCTGCTGCAAGAAACTTTGGTGCTACTGCTGCCAGTCAGTTAGGTCAATGGTCTCAGACTAAAGAAAAGATGCGTAATCAGGCACGTAGAGATCGTCAGATATTACCTTACTTACAGAATTTCTTAAGATACGGTACAGTAAATAGTTTAGTTGATAGTTTAACAGTATAATTATGGCAGTAAACAGATATGACAATCCTGCACAAGCTCAATTTATAGATACCTATGTTCCAATCCCTTTTGAACAATTATATACATTGGGTAAGCAGGCAAATGAAAGAGTTGACAAAGCTTTAGCAGATTATAGAACTGCTGCAAATACGTGGGCGGAATTTCGTTCTAGGTCTATGAAAGATATGCAAACGTGGGATGCAGAAACTAGAGGTAAAGTACTTCCGATTATTGATCAAGCTGCTAAGAATCCAGAAGCAATAAAGAGTATGGAATGGCAAATGGCTCTACAATCTGCAATAAATAATGTAGATAGAGCTAAACTTTCTGCATTAAAACAGAATGCTGCCAATTTTGATGAATATGCAAAGCAAGTTCAAACTTTAATGTTGCACGACAAATATAATCCACTATGGCATGATAGAGATTTTACTAACTGGGATACTACTACTTCGGGTTTATTCAACGAAGTTCCTTTAGCTTATTCTTCTATAAAAGATTTAACTAACGAATATGTAAATAATTTGAAGGATAGCTATCTTGGTAGAGAAGGTGGATTTATTTGGACTGGTGTTACAGGACAGCAAATTAAAGACATACTGGATGCTAATAGAAGTGGAATATTATCTACACCACAAGCACAAATGCATATGCAAACATGGATGAGAAATCATCCTGGATCAACAGAAGAGGATGCAGCTAATGCTTTCATGCAAAAAGCTTATACAGATAATCAAGAATACATTCGTAAAAACCCCACCGTAGATCCTTATGCTATGCAAGCGTTGAAATATAAGCAAGCATTAGAAACCGCTAAATTGAAAAAGAAAGGTACAGAAAAAGAATCTATAGATTACCCTGACGCTTATAAAAAACTATATAATGATGCAGTAGTATTTGAAAAACGTCAGTTAGAAAATAGTCCAGTATACTCACAAACTAGATTTGTAACTAACAAGTTCCAAGAAGCCGCATCAGCCTTAATGTCTGGTAATATTACTCCAGAAGAATATAATTCCTTAGTAAAGGATTATGGAAAAGAAATGTCAGATGCAACTGCTAATGATATTGCTAACCTGTTTGCAACTAAAGCTGGAGAAATATTTCCTAAAACTGGAGTAAGAGCTGATAAATTACCTCAGTATTACGATGCAGCTACTAGAGTACTGAACGATATTACATACCCTTCTTCTGGTATGATTCTTAATAGTTACAATAAAGTTAAGAGTTCTAATGAAATTGATATTAATTTAGGCGGTTCAGTAACTAAAGGATATGTTACACCAGACACAGGTGGTTTAATATTAGCTACTGATTTTGTAAATAAAATCATGAAGGTTCCTTCTATTAAATACAATGTAGAAACTACAAATGGATTAGAAAGAAACTTTGCAGAAGATTTAAAATCTGGAGTATTCAAAGACGTTATCAAAACTCCTAGAGGTAGAATCATGTCATCAGTGGTAGATGGCATTCCTCAATTAATGCAGAGAGTAAGTGTAAGAATACCTTTACAAGCTATTAAGAATGCTGGATATGATGTAGATAGTTTTAAATCTATGGTTAGTAATTCAATGGGTATATCTGCAGAAACAGGTTTAAATGTCAAGCCTATTGATAAAAAAGATTACAATGATGCTTATGGTGGGAATGTACCATTAACTGGTGAATATTTTACATTTGATACAATGGAGCCGATTGATCCACATGGTATGACTAGAATGACATTTGATCAAGAAGTTAATGATATTCATGGTGGTTCAAAATTACAGAATGATAATTATGAGCAATCATTTACTGATGCTTATGATAGTTTAATAAACAGTTTATTACAATAATATATGGAAAAATCTATATTAGGTCAATATCCTACTGACAATACACCTAGCAAAGCAGCCTTATTAGGTAAGGCTATGGATACGGTCAATGCTCAGTATTCTCCTATCACTAATATTAAAACAGGTTATGATAGGAACTTAGAAACAACTCCATTAGATGATTATGAATACGCATATCTGTTAAATAAGGAAACTCCAGAGGAAACCTTAAAGGATAAGAGTTATTTAAGAGATGCTTGGACTACTTTTGCTAACAATAGAGATCAGATCAATTTGATGTCTGAAAGAGCTAAATTAGTAAAAGATATTAATCCTGTCATTGAAGATATTGATTATGAATTACAATATTTAAATGATAAGAAAATGCTTTTGAATCTTGAAAATGTCTTACCTACTATGGATAAGAATTCTCAAGAGTATCAAAACACCTTACAGCAATATGAAATTCTTAAAAACAATTTAGAAGCCAATTCTGAAAAGTATAATGCAATATTAGCAAAGTACAATGATTCAGAAGGTACAGATGTTGATAAGAGAATTGAATACTTAAATGGGGTAAGAGACTGGTGGGTAAATGAACAGTCCGAAGTAAACAAGAATATTCAGGATTATTATGATTCTATTACATCTAGATCTGAAAAGTATAAACCTTCTGCTAGATTTCAAATAAAAGAACAAAAGGCTCAAGATAAGCCTTTTTATGATTCTGATTATATATTGTACGCTGGTCCTGGTTTAACAGGTTCTTCTATGTCTACAATTGGCTCTTATGTGGCTGATGCATTAGCAACAGGTGCTTTATATCTCGGTAGACATTATGCTACTACTGGTGCATTAAATGCTGTTCCTGGTGCTGGTGCAGTATCTAATCTTATTGGTTGGGGATCAGCTATTACTGCGGCAGCGATAAGTTTGGCAGGTAATATCTATAGTAGACATAGAGAATCATTAGCGCAAGTATATGGAGCTTATCGTTCTAAAATTGAAAAGGATCTTGAAAGTAAAGGTGTATCTATCCAGGATTATGTTCAAATGGGTAGAGATCAATTGAAACAACAGAATCCTAATATAGATGTTACAAAGATTTCAGATGATGAAATTATAGATAGAACTTTATCTGGAGAGATTAAAATCTCCGATGAAGTTCTAAACTCTTTAAAAGATTCAGCAGATAATGGCTTAGAAAATGTTTACAATAATAACATGGCTTTGTCTGCAATGGATGTAGCACAATCAGCTTTGATATTTGCTCCATTAGGTAAGGCTATGGGTAAGATTATAACTAAACCTATAGCTAGTGCATTAAAGCCTTTAGTTAAATTATCTGACACTGCTACTAAGAACTACAACAAGCTTATTGATGCTTATACTGGATTTAATGCTAGATTAGCTTACAATAGTCCTAAAATGAATATGTTGAGCAAGGGTGCTAAAGCTCTAGCTCGTATGGGTTTTGCTGCTACTGGCGAAGCTTTTGAAGAAGGTAATCAGGATATATTTGATTACGATTATATTCACAATCAGTACGATAAAGATTCTTCTGGCGTATTCTCATCATTACTTGGGTTAGCTGAAGCTAATTATCGTACTGCAAAGATCTTATCAGGAATAGATACTGAATCAGAATTAGCTAATGATCCTCAATTCTGGAATGATGTAAAAGGTGGTTTTGCATTAGGTATGTATTTAGGTGGTCCTACTACTGCATATCACGCTGGTATTGATATGCGTAAAGACTTCGTTGCCAATACGTTTGTTAGAGATATGGTAGCAGATAACATAGCTAAGAAAGATGCTATGAATAAAGCTGTGACATACGCAGACAGAGCATCAAAATCTATGCTCAATTACAAAGATAGTGTACTTGAAGTATTAGAGAATTTTAAATATCATATGCCTGATGGTCTTACTGAGGAAGATATAAATGCTGAAATCAAAACTGCGAATAATGTATTTAACTTAGCTAAGTCTAAGACTACTAAGAACATTGGTAAACAATTAGGTTATTCTGCAGGTACTACAGAATATAATACATTAATTGGTTTACAGCATGTAGCTCAATTAGATTTACAAGAAGCTGTAAACAATGCAAAAGCAGCTCAGGATGCAGATAATAAATTGTATGCAGATCTTTCTGAAGATGCTTTATTGAGTAATTACACTCCAGAAGAAAAGCTAGCAGCTATTACTTTGACTAAGTTGAATGTACAGAAAGAAGCTTTACAGGAGTTAAAGAATGCGATTGAAGCTCCAGCAGAAGATGGTAAAACTAAATTTGGTATTACTAATAGTGATAATTCTGTAGCTAAATCTATTTTAAAGACTATACCTAAAGCTATTAAGAACATTGATAGTCAATTGGCTCAAGTAGCTGCTGATACAAAGTTTAGTACAGATTTTGTAGCAGCTCCTCATGTTATGCAGACAGGTGTAGATAGCTATGCAAACTTAATGTTAGCTCAGCATGATGCTTTGGTAGCAGAGCATAAAATGAATGAGATATTCGGTAATACTCTGGAAGATGGCAAACTTACTAGTTTTGACAAAGCTACAGATAAATCAAAGAAAAAGGTATTAAACAATATCAAAAAGAGAATTGAGAACTACCTGAATAATTCAGATGAATCTAGTAGAATTGCAGAAGATAACGCCAAGCAGATTGTTGAACAAGATATTGCTTCTACAGAAAAAGAAGTAGCTGATAATGGTACAGACAACAATGAAACTGTAGCAGCAAGTAAAATTGCTCCAGAAGTACAAAGAGAAGAAGTTGAAAAACCACAATCTCCTGTAATGGATTCTAGAGCAAAATCCAAAGTAAATACAGAAATACCTGCACCAGAACCTACCATTCCTGAAGCAACGCCTGAAACGCGGCCTGAAGAAAAAACAGAACCGGCAATTAAACGTGATGAAGAATTCCCTACAAAGAGTTTGGAAGAACTAGCTGCGGAATTTGAAGCAGAACGTAAAAGGATTGCAGAAGAAAATAAACCAAAAGCCCCAGTAGTAGAAGATGTTGAAGAAGAGGATGAAGAGTTTGCTTTTGCTACAGATAAAGATTTGAGAGCAGCTGCCAATGCTGATGCAGATCCTTTAGCTGCTGCTACAGATGAAGATAAGAAAGTATCACAAACAGTTGATACTATTACTCCAGATATTACTGTAGAACAGAAAGTTGAACAGGCTAAAAAGAAATTAGCTACTGAACAGAAACATGACAGTAAAACAGATATGGATTCTGAATCTAGAGAATATGAAGATTCTTTAGAAGTAGAAGAATTAGCTAAAGATACCGTATCACATACACTGTTCTTCTCCCCAGATTCTACTACTCCTATATTACCAGATTACAAGTCTGGTAAAGAATTAGCAGAAAGAATCAAAGATCCTAATTTCTTTACAGACAGTTTCTGTGAATTTATTATCAATGAATCTTACACTGAAAAAGGTAGCAAGCCATACAAAAAAGGTGATAAGACTACATACGATAGTGCCTCTATCATATTAAGTGTAGAACATCCTACAGGTAAGTATGCTTTAGCACTTAAGACTCCTAAAGGAGCTAGAATTAAATTTGATGCAGATATTGCAGGCATTCGTAATAGTGCTACAGCAGAAGAGCTTAATACAATTGAACAAGCTAATGAAGTTTCTATAAATGACTTAAAATCTTTTAGAAACGCAATCATTACTGCCATTGAAAATAAGACAGAGAATGAAGTTATTGTACCAAGTACTATCAGTAGAACTAGAGGTAGATATAATGTAAATAGAAATGGTCAGAAAGCGGTATTTAGACCTGTACAAGAAGTAAAAGGTTTTGCTTTTCCGAGCAATATGTATGACATTACTCCAGAAAATGTAACCTTTGGTATTAGTAATGGTATTATTTCTGACAGTCTGATTCTTGGTGCTGGTGGTGAAATATTGAATGGTACCGGCGGTAGTGGTCAACTGTTTATTTATCCCCCTAAATCTAGTACACTCAATAATTCGGAAATACCAGTACAAGTTAATTTACAAAGATTTGATAGAAAACAAGCTGAGTTTCTTGCAGATTTACTTTTGAATTATGGAGCTTCTCCTGAGTCTTATTACAAGGATACAGAGATTGTGGCTGGGGAATTGATTGACTTTATGGTTCGTTTCGGTGATAAAACCAAAGTTACATCTGATATTCCTACCTTCAATTGGATGAAGAAGAAACAGCTTTATGTAAATGATAAAGGTGATCTGGTAGTAGGAGAAAAATCTTATCCTGTAGGTAATATGTCTTCTCAAGATAAGGAAGATCTTATTAACGATTTGATGAGATTCCACTGGAGAGCTAATAGAGAAAATTTCTTTAGTCCTATAGGTGATGCTTTACCTTCCTTAAAAGAAGCGTTTACAAAAAACAGTTCTTATATATGGGAAGACGCTATTCCTGGCGTAATATTACGTAGAGAGGATTTCTTAGGTAATACAAAACATACCCCTTTGTATACAATGGGTTTGTTTGTTACAAACGATTTAATCCAGAGTGATTTACAAGATCAATTGTTCAAAGATTCTTTTGCTTATGCGGACGATATTCAAACTATATCTAAGAAAGTAGAAAGTGATAAGGCAATTGAAGAAACTAAAAATAAGGTTGAAAACGTAGCCAATATTCCTACAGGTACTCCTGCAGTAGAGCCAGAAGAATTAACAGAAGAATCAAAAAAGATTAATGAAATTACCAAGAATGGCACAATTGACCCATTTGCTATAGAAGACGATGACATTGATATTCCTATGAGACGTCTTACTGGTAAAGTAACTAAAGAGGTGTCTAACGAGGAAATAGAATGGTTCAAAAAGAAATTAGGTTTCCAAAGCGATTCTCTTACAATAGTAGATGATGCTATATCACTAGGTAATAATGTGTACGCTATGGGTCTTGTTAGACAGGATTCTACATTACTGTGGAAGGGTGCAGAAACTGGTACTTTATATCATGAAGCGTATCATAGAATATCATTGTTGACTATTTCACCTAAAGAACGTCGTAAGATATACGAAGCTTATAGAAATAGAACTGGTTTAATCGGTACTGATAAAGACATTGAAGAAGCTCTTGCAGAAGACTTTAGGCAGTATATGCTGAATAAAGTTGAACCAGATTTAAACATCATCAAAAGAGCTTGGAAAGCAATTAAAAACTTTATTAGTAAATGGGTTTGGAGAACTGATACTACTATTGACAACATCTTTGATAGGATCAATACAGGATATTATAGTAGATCTAAACAGAATTCTGCAGCTGTACAGGAGTTCTTAAATGCTTATAAAGGTGCGGGAGCTCCATTTAAATTGGGTGGTCACAATTTTAAGAATATCACAAATACACAATTTAAAGAAAGTGTTAATTCCTTAGTTGCTTCTTTATTTACTTTGAATAACATAAAGCTGCGAGATGATTTAACAGGTTTAAATTACAGCTTGTTAAAGAGCGCATTAGAACCTTCATTAACAGACAAACTTGTAGAAAATGGAAAGATTACCAAAGAACAAGGAGAGGCTAGAAAAGAAATATATGAAACCTTTGACAGTGTATTCTTACCAGCAATTATTAGGAAACTGAATGAATATCAAATCAGAGCTATAGACAAACAGGAAAATATTGATCAGGAAATAGATGAAAAAGCTGAAGGTTCAGCCGTAGGAGATCAAATGGCTACTTATATTCGTGAGTCATTAGAAACCTCAGTAAAAGATAATGCTTTGGCATCTATTAAGATCTTCATTGCTACTATGCCCAAAAGAGAATTCTATGAGGCAGATGTTAAAAAAGAAGATGGTACCATTACAAAAGTACAGAAAACTAGAACTGTATTGAGTCCTGTTACAGGATTACCTCTTATGGTTGATTTTGATTCTACGTGGAATACCATTATCAATGAATTACATTCAGAGAATACGTTTGAAGGTATGATGAATAAGTGTGCTAAATGTGCAAAATCATTACCTATCTTTGACACATTGTACAGAGAATTGTATAAGATATCAAAGACTGTTCCGGGAGAATCAGAAGCCCAAGTAATAGCTAGGGAGAATTTGCAGACTCAATTTAGAAATACCTTTAGAAAAGCTAAACATAAACTTATTGGTATTTTGTCTGAAAAGATTGAAAATACTAATGGTAATGATCAGACCAATTTGTATGTAAAGGATGAGAATGCAAATAAGATTTCTAAGAATATAATCGAAGGTTGGAACTATGGTTTACTTAGAATGACTGAGTTAATAAATTTTGATGGTGATAGTTATACATTGAAAACTACTGATAATAAAACTAATGTAGAATTATTATTAGATGATTATCACAAGATTAATAATCTACTCAAGAATTATAAGAATAAACCAAATGCTAAGCTTAAGAATGGTCAGACTTATAAAGAGTACGTAGAAGCTAATGTCATCAAAATAAAGGAACATATATTATCACTTTTGAGTAGAGCAGGTATATCTGTGGATATGGCTACATTAAACTCATTTCTGATTAAAGAATACTATGATTCAAATACTGCAGAACAATTAGTAAACCTGTTTACTGATGGTAGTAATGCTGGTTTATCATTCTTATTCAGCAACAAGTTAAAAGATGTACTGAAGATTGAACCATCTGGCAATGTACCTGGTACATTTAATAGACATATCAGCAGATACTATGATGATTCTAAATTCTTAGGCAGATTGTCTGAGACTTATGGTATGACACATCCTAATTCAGATGAGTTGTCTGTATTGTCTACTGATGGTAAGTTGTTATATCCTATATCTGATCATAACTACTTGACAGATATGGTTCAGAATCTTGATAATGATCCAGCTACGGTAGAAGCTCTTACTAAGGTATTATATAACACAGGTAACAATGCTAATCCTAATTATTTCAAAGGTTCCTATTTACTTACAAATCTTTATAATAATCCTACCGCATCTGGTAAAATAGGTGTTGAAACTTTGGTTTATTTCAAGGAACAGGGTAGTGGTGATAAAGGACGTAAGTACACAGAAATCTCACCATTGGAAGATTATATTGCTAAAATGACACTTACTCAGAAAGGTAGAATTATTTTACCTACTATGGGTGACTCTCAGACATATAATACTTTGTATGGTACAGCTATCAATAATTTCAATCAACCTTTAGATACTACTAATAATCAAGTTAAATTTAATGCCAAAGTATTAACTAGATTTATTAATTACTTTGAAACTGAATTAGATACTATTGAATTCAACTATAAGAATGAGGGTAATCTGACGAAAGAACAAAAAGTAAAGAATTATGACACTGGTAATAGAAATGGTTATAGATTTAGATATTTCAATGGATTCTTTAAATTGAAAGAACAACCTACTTTAGGGGGCATTGAATTTGTAGATGACTTCTCTGACTTCAATGAAGCTCTTAAACTTGCTGAAGATATTGGTGGTAATGATTTAGCATTATCTATAGTAGATCAGATAAAAGCTTCTTGGGCTAAGATGAGTAATTCTGATAAAGCTTTATTAATGAATGAATATTTAACAGATGCTTTTAAAGAAGAGTTGGATTATGCAAAAGAAATAGGTATCATTGATTGGAATGGTAAGGATTTTGCTAGTGTAAAGAGTTTAGCACTTCCTCAAAAGGCATTAGATGATGCAGAAAATCACTATAAAAAACGTCAAGAGGTATCAAAATATAGCAAAGAGTTAGCTGCTACTGAATTGATGGCAAACTATTTTGCTAATACTATATCCTCAGTAATAGAGTTTGAGAAGTTATTTATTAAAGATCCTGCATATTATAAAGATCCTGTAGACAAAATCAAACGTCTTCGTGAGGTATTGTCAACTGGTGTTACTCCTAGAATAGATTATGGAGAAGGTAATGAATTATCAAACTTAGCTGAAGTTAACGTAGGTACTTTATCAGATAATGTAATACCTAGTAGACAGCTTGATAAAATCAATGAATTTGCTAAAAAGTCAGCTGCAGTAAGACTGTTACAGGAAATGCATGACATGACTCAAGAAGAAGCTCTTGCAATGTATGAGAGTGGTGAAGCATTACCTCAAGACGTTGAGGACGCTGCTAATCTTGTAGTTGATAGTAAATTCGGCGGTTATACCAAAGTAAACCAAACGGACGCTACAGTACTTATCTCTCCTGAATTCTATAAAGAATTGGTAAGAAGAATTGATGGTTGGACTCCTGAAGTAGCTAAAGCTTTTGATATATTGAATAACCCTGAAACAGATTATGAAGCTGATGCAGATACTTATAATGAAGCTTTAGCCGTTACATTAAAACCTTTGAAGTTAATGTATTTCGGTGATCATTATGATGTAAATGCAAAGAGAGACATACCCGTATTTGACAAAATGGCTATGTTCCCAGTTCATAGAATATTCTCTACAGGGGATATGGGAGAAGTATTAAAAGTAATGCAAGCCAGAAACATACACATGCTTGCGTTTGAATCTGCAGTTAAAGTTGGTCAAAGAGTTGAAGAAGTTAAATCTAAGATTTACACAGATAAATCAAATACCAAGGTAGACGTAGAAGGTTTAATGAATATGCCTACTCACAAACAGTCTTTAGTTAATTTTAGACGTCAGCTAGTAACTGATCCACACCATGCAGATAGACAGATGTTTGTATCTCAGGCTCAAAAAGCAGCTATGGGTAACATTAGAACAGCTTGGACATATACTACTCCCAATGGTGTATCTTACTCTGGACAAGAAGTTATTGATAACTTTAACGGAGCTCACAACGCTATTACTGAATTTGGTAGAAAGAGTATAGAAAAAGACTTCGGTATTGATGCCAATAATCCACAAGCTAGTATCGTTAAGTTTGCTAATATTCTTAAGAGAAAAGCGGAGAATTCAAACATGAACGATAATGTTTTGAATGGTCTTACTGTAGAAGATGGCAATACTAATGCTCCTATTTCAGGTTTGTCTGATAACTCTTGGATTGAAAGTGGTCTTATATCAATGTTGAACAAAGCTATAGTAGATACCAATCTACCAGGTGGTATGTTCATTCAGATGTCTTCTATCTTATATAATAGATTAGCTGTAACATCTGATGCTAACAATGTAAGAAAGCTTAATTTTGTTAATAATGATGGTAGTATGGATTGTGTTATATCAATTAACTTATTGAAACACATCATACCTAATTATGATAAAATGACTTTCAGTCAAGCTAAAGCGTGGTTAATAAAACACGATATAATTGGTCCAGATACAAAGGCAATAGCGATGGGTTATCGTATCCCTGCACAGGGTCAAGCTTCTACAGCGGCTTTAAAAGTGATAGACGTTTATCCTGAACAGATTGGTGATACTATTACTCTTCCTGATGAATTTACCGCTTTAACAGGTTCAGACTTTGATATTGATAAACTGTTTATTGCCAGATATAACTATGATAATAATGGTAATAGAATCAAGTTCGAAACAAAAGATCAATACGTTCAGAGACTAAGAGCCACAGGTTTGGATGATGAGACTGTAGTAAGAAAAGCTTATGAGAGATACAATGGTAAAACTGATTTTGAAGCAAATAGTAGAGAAGCAAATGAAAACATGCTTCTTGATATGTATTTGTCAGTAATTAGTAATCCTATGAACTTTGCAGAAGCTAGACAGCCTCTTGATACTGTGACAGATTATCTGAAAGATAAAATTCTTAAGGATGTTGATAAATTAACCGGTCAAGGTAAAAGAACTAGTAAATCTCAATTGTATTTCTCTACTCCGGCATTCCAAAGTAGAACTAAAGCTGAGTTGAATGGTGGTAAGTTTGGTATTGGTCCGTTTGCATTAGCTAATGCTCATCAAGTATTAACTCAATTAGTTAAATTGAATTTCAAACCAAATAAAGTATTGAGCGATTATGGTATACGTGATTTGCATCACATTCAAAGTGAAGATACAAATAAGATCAATGTTTTAGACTGGTTATCTGCTTTGATTAATGCTCACGTAGACGTAGCTAAAGACCCGTATATTATTCGTTTGAATGTACGTAAATTAACTTTTAACATGACTAACTTCTTAATTAGAAGTGGTAAAGGTGAAAGTACATTCTATTTCTTACCTCAACAGATATTAAAAGATTATGCAACTGAATATGATAAATATTCTGGTTTTTACGGCGTTGAAATACCTGCTGGTAAAAATCCTGAAAGGTTGGCATTTACTAAAGTTTGGAATGATTATTATAAGAAAGCAAAAGAGTTATCTGACGGTAAGAAAGAGAATCTTTTAAACTATCTTAAGGATAAAGGTGTAGGTACTAATCAAAGAAAAACTATGTTTACTGTATCACATCTTAGAAAACAATTGCAGAAAACCGAAACTTTTGATTGGTACTATAATCAGTTATTAATTCTTAAGGCTTATGAAGAATTAACTCCATTTTCTAAGAGTTTGTCAGAATTAACTAACTTATCTCAGATCGATACTAAGAGATTTGGTAATAACTTTGGTTTACAAAGTGCATTCTTGGATAAATGGAAACAGTATATGACTGAACAGGCTGTTTTCAACAATCCTTTAAAAGTGTTTACTAATACGTTCTTAGGTAAGAAAATGATTGATGGATTAGTATTTCCTAGAAATGCATTCCAGAATATTATGATTAGACTTACTCCAGAATTTGAAACTTTACGATCATTAATCGAATATTATACTAAAGGCTATGCGGTAAGTGATGATACCTATATTAACAATATCACTAGAGCAATGGAGATATCCTATAAGACTAAATTCTTTAATCAGTACGTTAAAGATAATCAAATGGGATTCCGTGGTATGCTGTTTGGTAAGGATAGTATTTCTAGAAGATTAGATAGACTTAAATCCGATATATTACAAGGCAAATACCCTTCATTACTTGGGAGTGATGGTAGTTTTTCAAATGTGTTAATTAACAATATCTTTAGTAGACCTAAAGAAGATGACGCAGAATTACAAGGACCAGATTTCATTGCATATAAACCCAATAAGAGTGGTGATAATAATTTAGAAAATGAAATAATTCGTGCTTGGGAAGAACTCTACGAAAGTGATTATAAAGAAGTAAGAGAATTTGCTAAAGATCTTGCAATATATTCTTTCTACACTTCTGGAGATGCTTTTGGTAAAAATAATATATTTAGATATGTTCCTAACTCCATAAGAGAAGAAATAGGGTATTTTGATTATATTAGAGAATTGGAAAAACATCCTGAAAACGTTATATCCCAAATAGATTTACAAGAGGTAATTAGAAATCTGTGGTGGAATGATCACGTAGTTCCTGCTATTGAATACTATAAATTGGATTCTAGCTATGAAACTATTGAAGAAGAAGGTAGAGCAGTATACAGACCTGTTGCTCATGATGATAGTGGATTATTTGTAACCAATAAGAAAGGAGAACAAGTTGAAATACCATCTATAATTTATGATGAATCTAGTAAATTTAGGGGCATTGTAGGTTATAATGAAGCTGGTAATCCTATACATTATCTTTACAAGAAAGTTAAATTAGATAAGAATAATGATCCTAGAACTACTTTCTTATACAAATACATCGGTATAGATGAAAATAAAGTACCAGTATATCAATTAATTAATAAAAAAGGTTTAAGTTATAAGGGTAATGTACTTGTTGAATTTGGTTTTAAGAAATCTTCAGTAGGCTATAATAATGTAGTACCTACCGGTTTGGATTTTACTCCATCTAAAGCTATAACTTATGTACAAGATTTAACTCCTGTCAAAGCTAGTTTACAGACTAAGATATTAAATCAAGCTGGAGAATTCAATGAAAATGCTTTACAGACTGTAGCTACTGAAAACGTTGACTTACAGAATACTGAACCTTTAGCTTATCAAGAATGGTCTAAGACTTATCAATCAAGAAATGGTGAAGCTGCATCTCAAGAAGCTTATCAGCAGTATCTTGATAATTTTGAATATGGCGCAAAAAGACAGATATCTACCAAATCTAGAAAAACTTACACTGGGATGATAAATTCACTAGAACCAAATCAAATATTTGTATTTGGCAGTAATACTCAGGGTAGACATGGCAAAGGAGCAGCATTAATTGCTAAAAATAAATTTGGTGCTGAATATGGCAATCCAGAAGGTCCTCAGGGTCAGTCTTATGCTATTATTACTAAGGATTTAACTAAACGAACACATCCTTCAAGAACTCCTGAACAGATAAAAGAACAAATTCACAATTTGTATAAGTACGCTAGAGAAAATCCAGATAAAGAATTTTTAGTAGCTTACTCTGGTACTGGACAAAATTTGAATGCGTATTCAAATCAAGAAATGGCGGATATGTTTAGCAGTGAACCTATTCCTAATAACATTGTATTTGAACAAGAATTTAATAAGCTAATTCCTACTGAGTCTACTCAAATGTCTTCTGTACAACCTTCAAAACCATCTAGTATACCTACAAATCTTGCAGAAACATGGTCTCAAAAAGAAGGTTGGTCTACAGAATATTTTAATTCCAAAGTATTACCAAATATAAACGAAGCATGGCAAATTGAATATGAGTTAGCTCCTGATCAATCTGTTCCAGCTAAATTTAAAGGTAATATGACTTTTGATTATGGAGAACATGGTAGACCAGGATTAAAATCCAAATCAACTATAGAAGCAATTAGAAATGGGGAAAGAACAGCAACCACAAGATATGAATCACAAGGACACCTAGATTATTGGAAACAAGCTCAAGTAGGTGATGTTATTGAATGGAAACGTGGAGACGAGTCTGTAAAAGTTTTAGTTACAAAACCTTTGACCAAATTAAGAACTTCTGATGCGATTCAACAAAATCTATTTGCAGATGAACAGCCTTCAGAAACAATTAACATGGAAGTAAAACCTTCAGAAACTCCTACTCAGTTTACTGAACTTCAACAATATGCTAATCAAGTAGGTTTAACAGAGACTTTACCTAAAGTAGAAGAAGTAAAACAAGCTGTTGAAGAAACTAAGCAAATACAAGATAAATATGTATATACTTTTGATGATGGTTTAGAAGTTAAATTAGATTTTGAATTGAATGACCAACAGAAATCTGCTTTGAAAGAGTTAGAAGCATTTGTTAATGGAGATGATACATCTATTACTTTGTCTGGTTATGCTGGTACAGGTAAGACTACTATTATGGGTATATTTAATGAGTATTTGAAGCGTAGAATACAGGCAGATATTATTTTCTCAGCTCCAACCCATAGAGCGAACGCTGTAACTAGACAGAAAACCCCAAATGCAAAAGTGGTTACACTTCAAAGTTTATTGGGACTGCGTCCTGATTTTGATATTGCTGAAGACGTATTTGATCTACATAAATTGAAATTTGAACAAGTAGCTAATGTTAAAATAGAAGCTGCTTCAATAGTCATAGTTGATGAAGCCTCAATGATTCAAGACAGTTTGTATGATTTCTTACTTGAGCAAATTGCAGCGAAAGGAGCTCAGATTATATTTATGGGGGATAAAGGTCAATTAAGACCAGTAAAAGCAAATAATATATCTAAAGTATTTAGAAATGATGGTGCACAATTGCAGTTAACCAAAGTAGAAAGAACTGGGGATAACCCTATATTAAAAGAATCTACTAGAGTAAGAAATGGAGAAGGCTTTAGCTATGAGACAGATATTGCTCCTAATGGTCAAGGAGTTGAATATTCATCAGATAAAACTAGAATTAGAGAATTTGTTAGAACTTCATTAAAAGAAATGAAAGATTCACAAGATCCTCTATATTTTAGAGTATTGGCTGCGACAAACTCTTCTGTAGAAGCTTATAACTCTGCAATAAGACAAATTCTGTATGGTAGGAGACCAGCACAACTGTATGAAGGCGAACTTGTAATGGGTTATTCTAATAGAGAATACGATTCTTTAAGAAAGAAATACAAATTAATGAATAGTGGAGACTACGTAGTGCAAAGTGTTAAACCCACTACTATTCAAATTGATTTAAAATATCCTGACAGAAAAGAAAGTATAAGTATGGAAGGATATAAAGTTACTCTCAAAGATGCAATAGATACTTCTGCTTCTTCGTTTACTATTGATGTAGTATCTAATTTTGAAACAGATGAAAATATCATAAAAGTTCAAGAATATATACAGACCTTGTGGAGTATGCGTAAGCAATTGTTAGCTGAGGGAAATCCGACTGCAGCTAAAGCTGTTATTGAAAAAATCAATAATATACAAAATAGGATTCACACTATGCGAGATGTTAAAGACGCTAACGGTAGATTAAAGCTTAGAAAATCGTTTGATTACGGATATGCTCACACAATTCATAAATCTCAAGGTGGTACTTATAGTAAAGTTTTAATTAACGACAGTAGTATAAATACTTTTGGGTTTAATGATAAAAATGGTCAAGAAGTAAGACAAGAATTGAAGTATGTGGCAGTATCTAGAGCAAAGAATTATGTAATGGTTCAGACTTTAGAAAAAGCAAAACAACAAGTAGTAGAGGATTATGATTTAGATGAAGAATTTGTATCTGCTACTGCAGCTGACTTGAAACAAGCAGCTAATGATTCTGCTACGGAAGAGTTAGATAAAATGGGTAAACAACGTAAAAAAGAATGTGAATAATTATGCAGTGTTTAAATATTAAAAATCCAGAAGTTGCAGCTTTACTTAAAGAGTATACAGAAATATTAGGTAGTGAGAATGCTGCATATTATGTTCTTTCAGAAAACAATGGATATGGTTTAGATAAGGCTCCCAATGGGGAGCCATCTAAGCTATTTTCAGACCTTTTAAAGCATTATAATGGTGATAGAGTAGCTGCTATTCAAGCTAAGGCTAGAACTTACTCTGAGAGCTTTAGAAATTGGTTTGGGGATTGGACTAAAAACGTTAGTGGCGTGAATTTATTACATGAGTACCAAGATTTGTATGAAATGGATACAATTTACGGTAGACTTGTAACAGATTTGTTAGATAATGTTATACCAGCTAATTCTGTACAAAAAGTAGTTAAAGATGTCACTAGTGGTGGTTTCCATCCATACACTAAAATTTTAACATTATCTACAGATACATCTGGAGTAAGTAAAAACAAAGTAAACGCTCACGAATTAGTTCATGTTGCTTCATTTTTATATGCAGCGGCTTATGAAAAACATAAAGGTATCTTAGAAGACACTTACACAGATTACGATAAAATAAATCAGTTATTAGAAGAAAACAACATTCATCTTACGGAAAATCAAACAAAAAGTTTTGACATTTTGGCAGATATAAAAGATAAAGCAGATAAATATATATCTGATAATAAACCTTTTGTTGAAGAATTAAATAAAAAATATCCTACTGGGAATGCATCTTATTTTTTAATAGAACCTAGTAAATATTCTCTTCATGAATTTATATCAGAAGCGTTTACTAATCCGCAGTTAATGGAAATATTAAAAAATATACCGTATAAAAGAAATAAATCTAATCAAACTTTATTTTCCAAATTCATAGAATTAATATCTAAAATATTTAATTTAAATGAAAATGCGTTAGGTAGAACTTTTGATGAAGTAAACAATATTCTCAAAGAATCTGTGAACAAAAAAGATGTTAATTTATCCAAAGTAGTAGATGAAAATGGGGAGCCCTTAATAGTATACTCTGGCAGACCAACAAAGGGAGCTACAACTTTTAATCTGGAATCTAAAAGATCTCGGACTCATTTGACCAATCTAATTAAAAAAGGAGTATATTTTACAAAAGATAAACAAATTGCAGAAATGTATTCTGGCAGTAGAGATTATGCGTCGCAATTAGATAGAGATATGGCAAAATATGGGTTCGGAGATGATGGCGGTGCATTATCTATGACCAAAGAAGAATTTTTAGAAAATTTTCCTGATGTTACTTCACAATATTATGATGAAATGATGGAAAAATATAATCGTGTAGTAAACGATCCAGATAATTTTACAGGTGAATTCTTTGTATCAAAAATTGTTATAGAAGGTGAAGTAATACCTGCTTTTTTAAACTTACGTAATGCTACTACAGTAGATATGCAAGGGTCAACTATTGCTCATTTATCTAAAGAACAAAAAGAATCAATAAATAATTCAGAAGGTGCAATAATTGAAAACGTAGATGAAAATGCTTCTGGAATTATTTTAACAAGTGGTATTACTACTACTTATGTAGCATTTGATCCTAATCAAATTAAATCAATAGATAATCAAGGTACCTTCTCTACTCAGGATAATAATATATATAATCAACAAGCTACTTCTAATACTAATACTGGCAGAAATCAGCAATTAGCTAAATTGTTACATGCACTGTATCCAGATATTGAAATAGGCGTACTGACAGATCCTAATCTTAGAGGTCAAGCTCAAGTAGAAGGATACATGGCAGGTAAAGTATTGTTTAATGCTCTATTGGAGAACCAGGATACATTACCTCACGAGTACGCTCATCATTACGTTGCTTGGTTTAGAAATACTCCTCTTGTACAAAGAGGTACAAAGCAATTCGGTAGTGAAGAAGCTTTAGTACAAGCAATAGGTGAGAATTCTGTTAAAGCATTGAAATGGTATAATAGATTCTTCAATTGGTTAAAAGGATTATTTAATGAAAAACAAGATAATCTAAACGAGATTACAAAAGCGTTTTTATCTGGTCGTAGATTGGATAATTCTTACTTCTTTGGTAAAGAAACACACAATCAAAAAGTCGTTGAGGTTCCAGAAGCTATAAATAATATATATGACAAATTGATGTCTTCTATTCATCGTAGAATGAAAGATATCCAGTATTCTAAATATGCAGATCCAAATAAACTAGATGAACTGAGAGCTTTAGAATTTAGATTAAATCAGTTAGAAAACGATAAAGCCACATTAGAATTCATAGATTACATGGATCAAGATATCAATTCTGCATTAGATGAAACCTTAAGAATATTATCCAAAGTAAAAGAAGCTGCTAAATACGGTAATGATCATGAAATCTCTAATGCTGAATTGGATCTGATTAAAAAAGGTTATATAGGATTTTACAATAACGTTGCCACTAATTTGCAGAACATGTTAGATGATGATACTACTTTTGATTATTTCAATAATGAACAATTGATAAATGACACAAAAGTAGCATTAAAAAGAATAATGAGTAATTATGCTGAACTCGTTAGAAATTTTAACAACGTTGTTGATATAATTGCCAAAGATAATTTCATAAAAGAAGCTACTAAAGCTGGTTCTTATACTGTAGATCAATTGAAAAACATTCTAGAAGAAGGCGATTTGGATATTAACTTGTGGGATCAATGGGTAGGTAGTACACAGTATTCTAATAGTGAATTAGTTAGAATTATGATGAATAAAATAATAGCTGTTAAGAATGCCGTGGCAGATGAAGAGAGAATCAAAGGTAAAGAACTATTAAATCTATTAGATCAAGTAGATAAAGCTAAATTGGCTTATTTCCACGAGAAAACAAAAGATGGTCATAAAACAGGGTTTATGACTAGAGATTTGAATTACGGTGAACATTATCAGAAGCTTTTCAAATATCAAAGAGATTTAGCAGATAAATTAGGTTTTGGAGATAAAGATATATCAGAAGTACCAGGTCTACTAAATAAAGAACAGTTAAAAACTTGGAATACTGAGAACAATAAATGGCACGCTAAATATAGTATTCGTAGATTTGTACCAGAGTATTATGAATTAACAAACAGTCTTAGTGAAGAAGCTAGAACAAGAAGAGATACAATTAATATGGAAATTAATTTGCTTCTTAATAACACTAGAGATGAAAATGGTGATATACATAGAGAATTATTATCTGATGAAGATTATGGTAAATTACAAGAATTAGAAAATAGTAGACGTAATTTAGCAAATCCATTTTATGCAGATGGTACTACAAAAGCTGGTTTAGATTTGGAAATAGCTAGAGAAATGCAGCAATATAATGAAAAGCTTAGAACTAAGTTGAACTATAAACCTAATATGGAAAAGTACAACAAAGCTAAAGCAGCTGCTAAGAAGAATCTTTCTCCAGAATTATTCAAGAAATGGGAGGAGAGAAATTCTGTTGAAAGAATTAAAGAAGAATTCTGGGAAGACATTAAGATGCTATCCTCTAATCCAACTAAATCTGACAATCAAGTATTGTATGAAAACGCTAGAAAGAATCTCTTGAAATTGTATGCTAGAGAAGACGGTACATTTAATATTGATGCTATGCCTGAGAATGTTAAGTCTATGATAAACACATACGATGTAATGATATCTGATGAAGCTATTGCCAATAGAGATAAATCAAAGAAATCTAGAGTAATGGATATAGCTAAATGGGATATCAACCCTAAATTCTATGAAGAATACGAACGTATGGAAAAACAGGGTGAAGCTGCATTTAACGCATGGTTCTCTGTAAATGCTAGATACACTTCTAGAGGTGACGTTGTACCAGCTTCTTTCTGGCGTAAATTAGTTCCAAAGGATGAATTTAAATCAAAATACGTAGAAAGAATACCTAATAGGTCTTGGGCAGAAATTGATAGAGAATCTCCATTCTATGATCCTAGATTTACTAAGTACGAAGATCGCGGTGAAACTGTAATACCAAATCCCAAATACTTTGATAATAGCGCCGCTTATAAAAAGATTACAAGTGATCCTAAATTAAAAGCATTATATGACGCTTTAGTGGATGTTATGGATTTATCTAATTCTAAAATTGGATTCTTAAGATACGCTAATAAATATAAATTACCTCAAATTGAAGGGGGCTCATGGACTCAAATCCGTAGTAAAGATAACTTCTTAAAAGGTATAGCTTACGCTGCACAGGATTTATATACAGTAAAAGATGATGATGATAGGTATATGATAGAAAATGCTAAAAGGTCTGACGGTTCTTTAGTTAAATTAATACCTACCAGATATATTAAAATGTTGGATAATCCTGATGCAATTACTAATGACGTGGTAGGTTCTATCATTCATTACTACAAAATGGCTGTAAACTACGAAAAGATGAGTGAAGCTGCTCCTGAATTAGAATTAGCTTTAGATTTCATTAGTAGAATGGACTTTAAGGATAAAAAAGGTGGTAGAATATCTGGAGTAGAAAGTAAAACTTATGACAAAATGAAAGACTTAATGGATCGTTTTGTTTATGGCATGGAGAAAGATGCTAAAGAAGTTGATATAAAACTACCAAAAGGCAAACATGTTAAATTAAGTATTGATAAATTAGTAAATAACTTAGCAGCATATACAAGAATCCAAGGTATATCTCAGAATCTTAATGTTATTCTAACAGGTTTGATTACAAACAAGATTCAAAATAGATTGGAAGCAATGTCTGGTATTTACTTTGGAAATGAGGAACTTGCTAAAGCAACTAAAACCTTGTTACCAGCTTATGTAGATGCTATTAAAAATATAGGTAAAGCTAACAATAAAAACAAGGTATTGTGTTATCTTGAATTTTTAGGTGTAGTTAGAGATAATGAACAGACATTTAGCAAATTAAATCAGTCTCGATTACTCAGGGCTTTGAATCAACATTACTGGTATTTTGGCCACGAAATAGGTGATATCATTACTAAAGGTAAATTAGCTTTATCTGTTGCTTTCTTTAATAAGTATGATCCTGAAACTGGTAAATTTGTAAATAAGAATCAGTTCTTAAGAAAATTCAAAGATAAGAAAAAAGGTAAAGCTGCCTGGAAAGCATTAAACATCACATTCTTTGATGCTTTTGAAGTTAAAGATAATCAATTAGTAGTAAGACCAGAGTATGCTAAGATAGTAGATGAGAAAACCTTAAATAGAATCAAGAACACTACTAAACAAATTGCTACTAGAATCGATACTCAGTTAACTGATTTAGATAAATCAAAATTACATTCTACTTTGATTGGTCAGTTATTACTTATTTATCGTAACTTTATCTTGGTTAACTTACAAACTAAATTTTTAACTAAGAGACAGTTCAATTATTCTACTGGTATGTGGAGTGAAGCACAAATACCAGCAGCTTACGAATATCTAAAAAGACATTACTTTGATAAAAGTAAAATAGATCAATTAAAAGAATTGTACAAAGATCATTACGATGAATTAGATGATTATGAAAAGGGTTGCTTAAAAAGAGTTACATATGAACTTTTATTTTCTACTTTAGGTTTCTGGTTGATTTCTTCCATAATACGTGCTATAGCGGATGAAGACAGAGATAACTGGTGGAAACAGGAAGCTGCATATCTTACGTTAAGAGCCTCTTTGGAAACTCGTGGTAATGTATTACCTATTGAAGTATTTAATATGCTTAATACTCCTACTGCCGCATGGTCTACATTACGATACTGGGGTGATTTAACTACAGTGGCTTTGCAAGATCCTACAGAAGAAATAAATAAAGGACCATATAGAGGTCTGAACCGATTACAACGATCCTTAATTAAGGCAACTCCTTTAAGAAGTATATATGAAGCAAGAGATCCAAGATCTAAGTTAGAATATTATGATAATTTGATTTCAATCTTTTAGTCTACGGCCCTAAATTTTTTAAAGGCAACAATAAGAAGCCCCTTTAGTATTATGCTATTGGGGCTTTATTGTGTCTTGTAGTGTAATATTTTCACTTAGTGGTTTTATAGTCTTAGTATTTTCATCAAACAAATACTTATGTAATTTACCATTTACTCCAGCATTCCAAAAATTCAATATTTTGATTTTTGTTTCATAACCAAGTGATTTGTATAATCCATACTCAATCTTTCTAGTTATGACGTGTATACAATAAGCTCTATTAAAAGCTAGAACTGTATATTTAATCTTATTCATAGTTATAGTATAACTACAATGAAATAAATGATGTTGTTTTAAAGTATTTAATAAATAAGGTTTTATATTATGAAATACTAAAAAAACGTGACTTGAAAGAAGTGGATTATTAACATCATTCATGTACATGTTAACAAATTCACTATCATCCAAGTCACGTTTACTTAAAATATCACCGAAAATCTGAGGAAGTGAAAATATACTATGTTTAGTATATTTATCTATCAGCATATTATTTCAGCACCGTCTTCATCATAATATTCTTTCATATGATCCCATAGATTATTATCTTTATGCCAGGCAATTCGTTTTATGGCATAATCTATGGCTACAAGCCTTTCCTCAACTGTTTTAGGATTGAATTTAAAGACTCTAACTTCATACCCATCATGAGATTGTACTGCAATAATATAAGTTTCGTATTCATATTCTTCAATATTAAGTTTTAGTTCGTTTTTAAAATACCAATGGATAGCTAACCAATAGTAAGCTAATTGACGACAATAATCAAATTCTTCTACTGAGTGTTTAAAATTATAAACATCAGCTGTCGTCTTTATATCCACTAATATTATCTTTTTGTTTGTGTGATCTATCATTACTCTATCAAGTAATGACTTACATGGTAAATCTCCTAATGTTGAAGCATTAGGATATTCCCAATTAATGTGAAATTCATTATGAACTTCAAATGTTTCTGGATACTTGAATAATAATTCATTTGCTTTCTTATGATCTTCCATATTTTTCTTAATTGCTTTTAACATGTTAAGATCAGCAAATGATATTACCTTTTTAGAATCTTTATTTTTAAAGTATTCTATATAATTTTGGTATAGTTCTACTAATTCTTTTGCTTCTTGTATTCTTTTATCTATTGATTTATTATTACTATAAGCAGAATTATAACTCATAAGTAATATATCATCTTCAGATGCAAGAGGGTCTACCATTTTTGCATTTGCGTAGAATTCGAGTAAATCTTTTTGTTGCTTTACTTTAGGTACTGCAAAATCTAATATAATATAATCTTTCCAGAATTCTTCTGGTTGAAGAATATATTCATGTATCATAGTACCTTTATCCAGAAAACTAGCTTTTAGACCTTCTTTTCCGTCAAGCATTTCTTTAAGATATCTTGGTCCTTTTTTTAAGAACCATCCGATATTAGAATTACTTATACGAGTAAGATCTTCATAATACGGTATAGATATATCCATTACTCTTCAAATAAAATTAGATTTTCATATGCATTTATACTAGCGTAAGTCATCATATCGTTATACTCATCGCAAGATAACATAATATCTAATTCTACCTGATTGAATTCTTCTACCATATTCTGTTCGTCTAACTTAACGTTAATCTTTTCGTAATTTTTCATAATTCAAATGTTAGTGGTTTGTATTTAATCGAATAAGATTCATCTAATATGCTTACATTAGCATATTTTGTACCTGCGTACTCTTGTAATGTGTGATCTCCGGAATGAATGTGTCCAGATAATACATACTTAGGTTTCTTTTCTACAATTTCATCAAATAAATAGATATTACCTGCTGGTATACCATTGGGGTATGTCTCACTTTTATGTTCCATAATATTTGCTACATATCCTACTTGGGGAGAATCATGACACATCAATATATCTACATCTTTTGGGATAGTACTATAAACACTTGGTAATATAGTATTACCAGGCATATATGCCCAGCAACCAAAATCTTTACAATACGGCGTACCAAATATTTTGTAGTATTTATCATCTACACCTGAATAAATATTTACTTCTCCATTAATTAAAATAGTTAATTTATCAAATAAATATGTCTGAGATTGAGTAATCATTTTTTCAAACCAAAAATCATGATTACCTGGAGTAAGTATTACTCTATCACAAGGTAGATTCATAATCCATTTTTGAAACTCATTAAAGAACCATTTAGTCATTTGTATATAGTCTCTTTGAATTTCTAATGGTGAAATATCTCCACAAATTAATAGTGTATCACATGGTTCTATATCAATAAGATTGCCATGTAAATCACTAATCGCAGTTACTTTCATATCCTATTTTCTTAGATTTTTTTTGGTTTTCTCTAATAAATAAATATTCGTTAAATTTATCATTAAAGAAAGTGTTAGTAGAGGTAAATTTAATCTCTTCTACTTTTAAGTTCTTGAATTTGTCTAATGCATTCATCTGTTTCTTTATGATTATGTACTACAAATAACTTATATTTCTCAGCTAAACCTTTATTTAATAATGACCACATAAACCATTTCCATTTATATGGCCATACATCATTAGGTCTTCCTTTAGCTTCGATAATAAAATTATCTCCAACAAAATCTGGAGTATAAGTCATAGCACGAATCTTTTTACCACAAAATGTAAATGATGGAATTAATTCAAACTTAATAGGCTCATATTCTGCTTTGAGATTATGAGCCTTTAATTGTTTATAAACATAAGTTTCTAATTGTGATTTAAATTGTATTCCATCATATACATTAGGTGTAGCATTTTTAACCTTTTTGTTCTGTGAGGTCTTTCTTTTTCTTCTTATAGTTTTCATATGCTTCTAATATAGCTTCGATTCCTTCACAGACCAATGTAGCACCAAGATTAGAAATAAATACAATTAGTGCTAATTCAAATGTTGTTATTGTCATTTTCTATTTTTTAATTATTTCAATAATGAATAATCTTCTTAAGTTAGAATATATTTCTAAACTTAATATGGTTCCACATACTATAGTACACAATAAGCTTGCAATATCCATATCTTGAACTTTAGTTCCTGCTATTGTCTCTGCTATAAATCCTATTACAAAAAGAATATAGATAAAAAGATATATACTAGTTGTTATAATATTTTTATACTTTTTTAGATTCTTTAGTTTCATGTTTTTCTAAATATTTAGAAAGTTTTTCTAAAGATATTAAATCATAGTTAGCTAGATTTCCATCTATGCCTACATCTACTCTTAATTCTTTAGAATCTATATTTATTTGATCTACTTTTCCATGACAATGTCCATGTATCATAACAGATCCTTTATCTTTATGTTCCCAACTTAACATTGGAAAATGACACATAATGATTTCTAGATCTTTATATAAGAAATTATATACAGATTTCTTAAACTTAATATTCTTGATTTGAGTAATATGATTAAAATAACATTTTAAATGATCTGGTATTTTATCATGATTACCCAGTATTAATACTTTATTACCATTTAGTCTTTGAAATAGTTTTCTTTTATCTTCTACTTCACCAAATGCTAAATCACCAAGAATATATACTGTATCTTTCTTGTTTACTCTAGAATTCCATAACTGTATCATAGCTTCTTTAGCCTTTTCGACAGTATTTCCAAATAATTCTTTACGTTTTGGATGGAATTCTAATATACGATCATGAAAGAAATGTAGATCTGAAGTAAACCAAATCATTCTACGTGTCCTTCTTCTATTAATATTGTTGGTTCTTCGCAATCAATTGTGGCACCCATTATTTTATATATTAAATCTATATCTAATACAGGTTTACCAAACCCTGGAGCATATGCATCTCGAATAAGTTGTTTTGCTTCTTCTTCTGAATTTGCAGCTACTACAGTTGTTCCACCACAATACTCTTGTAGTTCTTTTGTAGAACTTGTATCATTCCAAATCCAATAATATATATTCATAATATTTCTTTTAACCAGTTTTTAATTATATCAAAGCTATTATTCTTAACAGCATCTGATATATCTTTACTATGGAATTTCTTATGTACTAAGAATCCATTTAAGCCTGTTTTAAGGCTTATTTTACGCATATTCTTAACTCCAGGAATATCTCTATCAAAACAAATTAAAATACGTTTAAATCGTTTCTTAAGTTGCTTTAAAGCTTTATCTGGAATAAAAGTACTTTCTGATGATGGTGATATAGCATTGTATCCCATTTCATAAAGAACCATTACGTCTTTTAAAGATTTAGTAATAATTAATAAATCACCAGTTTTAGGTAATTGTTCATAACCTTGAATATCATTCTCAGTTAAATTATTACGCCATTTAGTATATTTATCTGCTAAAGGTCTATAAATCTTGAAATGATCATATACTTTATAAGCATACATAGGATTTTCATTCTTATATATACCTTTAACGATACCATCACATAAATAGTATTTTATACTAAATACATTAAATTTAGTTAATGTTTCCTTAGTAATACCAAACTGTGACCAATATTGTTTATCAACATCTGTCCAATCTTGTCTAACAACACCTATTACAGTGTCTTTAGATTCATATTGCTTTGTACTTTTAAGTTTGGTATTATTAGTAATAGACATATCAGTTACTATACGGTTTAATATGTCATTATAATTTGTTAAACCTGTATAAAGCTCTACAAATTTAATAACATCTCCACATTCACCATTTCCATGATCTTTAAATAGTAATTTACCTGATTTTCTACTTCTGAATATTCCAAATGAAGGATTTTTATCTTCTCTAAATGGACTATTATATATAAAACCAATCTTAAATTGTCCAATATATCTAGCGTAAATATCATATTCTGTGACTTTTGATAAGATATAATCCAAAGTAATTGGAGTATCTTGCTGTTTTATTTTTGTAGAGTCATACATATGATATAGATTTAAATAAAGTAAAGAGTGGCGGACTCGAACCGCCCCATTTAAATACATGCTAGTTAGCATTTGTATTAGGCCCATTCACACATCTGCTCATTTCTTATATTAAAGAAATATGTGCTTACTCTTCTCCACCTTTAACAATACCCCCTGTGTGGTCAGTGCCAGCCTACGATCTGGTATACTTACATGACAAAAGTCAGAGGTAGTATAGTCTTCGTTCTACTCGCGAAATAGCTTATATTTTAAAACGGCAATCCGTTAGGATCGGCGTTATTATTTTCATCCATAGAACTTCCCATAGAGAAAGGACTTGGATTAGATTTTTCTAAATCTGCTACAATAGGTTTCTCGAATTGATCGATACCTAATTTTACAATAACAGATTTATTTTCGTTTACCAAAGACATTGGTTCAATAAACGTATACTTTGCATACTTTGGTAGTGTAGTATAACCACTATTATTGTATACAATTTTAACTCTCAACAAAGTAGTCAAATCTGCTTTATTCAGCATTTCTGTTACCCATTGAGCAAACTGAGTGAAGTTTTCACCGATAAACTTACGATCTTCAGCATTAGGATAATAACATTTTAAAATTTGTTCAATTCTTGAAAATTGATTATCACATTTATTCTGAAAACTTTCTTCAGTTTCATCAGATCTCTTAGAAGGTTCCCATTCAGTATGCGTCAGCAATTTACCTTCTTTTTCAAACTTAAATTCAATAAAACTATTACCATTAATAGATTTATCAAATCTTACGGCAGTTAACATTACGTTATCTTCAATACCTGCTGACAAGTGTGCTACGTCTTTTTTTACAATAGTTTTGGCTCTTTCGGAACTATACATATTCTTTAATTTTGGTTAACTTAAACTTCTGGTAAATAAATTCTGTCCCAATGAAATGTTAATTCATTGTTTTCATTGCTTTCTGCAATTACTATTTTTTGCTCACGTAAATGTGGTGCTCTTGCTCCTTTTGTAGTTTCATCTTTACTATCGAAATTAATAATTGTTTCATTACCTTTTCGATACATAAAACCTACTGCATCAGCTTCACCACATATAATATCTCCTAGTTTACCTACAAGATCTAAGGACATTTCTGTCATATCCTCACCATTCTTATTAATCATTTTATCCTTAGTATGACCAATAAGAATTAAGTTATCAGTAAGTTCTTTAAACATATCGATAACTTTTCTTACAGCAAGTCTGATATATTGATATCCTGCTCCTTGTGGAAGCAATCTAACATCAGTACCTTGCCAAGATTTTCCTTGAGGTTGAGCTTTATAGAGAGTACCCGCATAAGGTAGACATATTTCTTCTAGTCGTGTAGCATTATCTATAGTAATATACTTATAGGGCTTTTTACCTGTTTCTTTGATCTTTTCTCTGATTGCATTGGCAATATCAGCAAAATCATTAACAGTTCTTGCTTGTACTGCTAATGCATCTAAGAATTCAGATCCACCTTCTAGATCAATAATTAAATTATTCTCTAGAGCTGCTACACAACTAGTTTTACCAGTTTTAGGTCGACCGTAAATAATCAAAAATCTAGGATTATTTACTTTTGCTTTTACTTTTTCTGTAGGTAATACTATCATATTAAGATATTTTTACCTTTCCAGATATAATTTGATAAGTTACGAAAGAATTTGATAAAATTTGAAAGAATCTGAAAAGTTTTGTTAATAATTACGCAGCAAAAATAGCGTTAATTTCTACTGCAATATTATAAATGTTAATCTGATCTTCTTTCTTCATGGTTGTAAAGAAATCAGAACGGGTAAATGTCGGAATAATTTCCGAACCTACCTGAATATAATTACCATGAATTTTAATCGGTGTATCACAGATAATAAAATCATAAGTAGGATTATTAGCATAATATGCACATTCTAACAAATGTGTAGCTGCTTTATTCCATTCCAGATTCAGAGAAGTAGGAGAAATATTTGTAATTGTAAAACTCGGCTTCTCAAACGTATATTTCTTCGTCGGTTCATCACCGAAGATGATATAAATATTATCTTTCTTATCTTCTTTCTTTGCCCAAGGAACTAGATTCTTAAAGGCTTTTGTCAGAAGATTATCAATATAATTATCATCTTTTTTCTTACTGATTTTCTCGTAATACGGATTCAAGAAATCATAAGTGTTAAAGTTAAAGTTATTATTGTTACCCTTTTTATTCAAAAATGTTGTAGTCATGTTAGCCAAAAATTAAATTAATACTGTGGTTTATTCTCAGATCTATCTACTTCAATTAAGTTGTTATATTGCAGATCGTTCTCATATTCAAGTATGGCTAATTTGCCTTCTCTAACTTTTAAAAAGTGTAGATATACTTTATTTTGTACAGGTAATCGTGACGGTCCGTATGCAGTAATACCTAATGTTTCAGGTCTTGATAAAACTGCTATAACATCACTACCTTGAAATACAGAATCTGAGGATGATAAGTCACTTCTCATAGGATAATGACTTGATGGATTTATAATCCTTTCAGGCATTTCAATATTACGATTCATTTGAGAAAGTTGAATTATACTTGTTTTGCCAACTTTCTTAGCTCTGATAAATACTCTTTCTAATGCTGCTATAATTTTACGCTCGTCATTAGTATCATTTCCTTCGACCAATAATGTATGATCTAGAAATACGATAAGCCATTTATCTTTTGCAATCGTATTTTGAAAATATGTTATAGTATCTTCTATCTTACTTACTGTAGCTGATTCATCTACATAGTAGATGGGATATTGTTTAATAACTTCTACTTCTTTTTCAATATCCTGTAGTAAACTATCAGAAACATCTTCTGATGCACTATATAGCTCTGAAGTTGTGTGACGCAACTTATTAGATAGTTTTCTTCCTACTTGTCTACTAGAGAGCATTTCAAAAGAAAATGATAATACAACTAATTCCTTATCAGGATTAAGTTCAATTAAGTCAGTTTCAAGCGTATTTACAAATGATGATTTACCAGTGCCAGAAGCTCCTACTATAGTATAAACGCATCCTGGTTCAATACCACCACAGCACATAAAATTAAATTTATTCCACCTACTTTTAAGTGGTTCAATTTCATGATTCTTACGCTGTTTTATATAGGTAACTGCTTCATCGGCAGCTACAGATATATGTTTAAATGGTAAGGGACTAGATAAGTTCTGTTCCATAGAGATTATCTTTTATTGGTTCATTAATTTGTTCTTCATAAATTTCCCATTCAGAGTTAGTAAGCCATTTCCACATAGTTTTCATATAACCTATCTTACCACTCATAAGTTTGTCAGATACTTCTTTTTCTAGACATTGAATGATATGATTATGTAAAATAGTATCATTTTTAACTATTTTATTATATAATGTTCTACATTTCTTTGAATTACCTTGTAAAAAGCCTTTAGTACCATCAGGTCTTACTACTACTATAGGATAATGCTTCTTAAATTCTTCAAATAAATCCGCATTACCAGTAATAATGTTTACTAATAGTTCAGTTTCTTTATAAGAAACTTTTTTAGCTTTTTCTTCTCTAATAAGAAATCCTCTGTCGATTAAATCCTGTATATCATTGTCGCTGACCTGGCTAACGATGTCTTTGACCTCTTTGATAGATTTTTGATTATTGTCTAATACAAGATTTAAAAATACTAGCTGACTTAATGAAAGATTGTCTATTTTTTTTAATAGACTTGTATCTATTTCTAGTATCATAATGAATTATTTTAATTCATCTGTTCTAGAGTATGATATTCTTTGTTAATATTCGTCAAAATTAAACAGATTTAACTGCTTTGGTTTTAATTTTTCAATTACTTTTATACACTGATTAATATAATACTGATAATCTATATCATAAATACTTTGGAATGTTTCTCCTTGAGAGTATTTCCATTGAAGATCTTCATCAGAATAAAATTTATTATGTAATCTTACTCCATGATCTTTTAACATTATTTGATAAGACTTCTTACCAGCATCATCTAATTTCCATTTCCATAAATAATATCCACTATTACTAACATAGAAACGATTAATTCTTTGTTGAATTTGTTCATTATACTCAACTGTCCATTGTTTACCAGTTTTTTCAGCTTGTAAGAATTTACATATATCTTTACAAGACTTAATTGTATCTTCTACTGGAATATTATGTACAAAGTAATTTATAATTGCTTCAGGTATAATTTTAGGAGTTAAACCTTTACCTAATTCAATATCAGTCAGAAAGAATCCTTTCTTTTTTATTTTATTATTAGGTTCTACTCCAAAATAATCATTAATTGCCAATTGATAAAACTGAGTAAATTCTTCAGTTTCCAGAGTAAGCATAGTGAGCTCTTCCCATTCTTTTAATACTTGCTGTAATTCTTCATATTTAGACTTTTTAAGCTTATATAGAATACCATCAGTATTAATCTGATATAATTTGCATCCTAACTTTAGGAGTCTTTCAGCGAGCATTAAAAGTAATAATTGACCATTAATTCTTACTTGCATAACAGTAAACGGTGAAAATAACCAAGATGTTTCATCTTGCATTTTACCTGATACACCATTTAGCATGTATTTATATGTTTCGTTTTTGTTTTTTTGACCAGTCCTTTTAAATTCTAATCGATCATCAATAATTTGTGGAAATATTTGTCCTAATACATCCTTTAACTTAGGTGGATAAAGATGATACATTCTCATAAGAGATGGGTATAGTGAGTTAACATCGCTATCTAATAACAATTCATCTTCATTTGGTTTAATAATACAAGTACCATTATCACCATGAATTCCACCTACTCCAATAGTTACTTTCATTTCACCAAATATAAAAGTATTTATATATCCTTTTCTACCTGGTGATACATTATGCTGATTTTTCATATCAGTTAACTTTTTTTGCAATATTGGAGATTCAAATTTTATCCAAGGAAATATTACTTTTTCAAGATCTACATAGTCAGCTGGAGATTTCATATTCTCTAATTGCTTCTTATTTAATCCTGTCTTTTCCATTACTTTTAATTGAAGTAATCTATCTCCTAGATTTACTCGATCTAAACTTAAGCAAGGTAATCCAAAATCTTTTTCAGTTTCTATACGCAATTCTAATAGATCTTTACATCTATATAGTAATTCTTCGGTAGATTCTACATCATTTATATTATATGATATTAATCTATCTATATCCTTTTCAGGAAGGTCTTGATGCCAATCTACTACGAATTCTTCTACATTCTTATATTGCATTGTTACTTGCATCTCTTTTAAAGATACTCGTAAAGCTTTAGAATATAGCATTGTTAATAGATCTATTGATAAGAAGTTTCTAGCGTATTTATACTCTTTCCATAAATCAAAATCAGAATTTTTATCAATTACTAATTGACTCATTCTAAATATTGATTCAGTTAATTCTCTAGTACTATAACTATTAAAATAATGTTTATTATATAGCATTATAATATAGTTTAGTATAGGATTATCATAATGTATATTATTATAACCTACAAAATAATAATTTTCATAAAAGAATGTAACTAATCCTTGTATATCTACTCTTCTTGGAGATATTTCAAATACTGTTATTTGTTTTGTATCAGTATTTTTACAAGTACAAGTAAATACGTTTTTTAAAACTTCAATATCAAAGACTATGCAAGTTTTTCCTTTAATTTTCATAGTACTATGGTTAATTAGTTGCGGGAGATAGATTCGAACTACCAACCTCAGCCTCGTGAAAGCTACGCGCTACCTTTGCGCCATCCCGCTAGATTGTGCGTTACAGACGCACCCCTGTTGTATATTATGCTGCTTCACTTTTCGGATTAAGTCTACTACGATCTTTAAACTTATCGTTTAGCATTTCACTTATACATTTCTGATCTTTACCGATGCCAGAGTAAGCATAAATACCTACATATGTATCGGGTTCTTCTTTCATGCGTTTGTTATGAGCTTCTTTCATACGTTTGTTAAGTTCTTCTGGCTTACAGATGAACGCACAAACAGAATCACTTATAATTTCTGATGAAGCAATTGATGCAACACGTATTAAATAACGTACTTTTTCATCCTTCATTTTTGCTTCTGCAGCTTTAATATATTCTTCTGCTCTAGTTTTATCTACAGCAACATTGCTCTTTACTTTGGGAACTTTTATTCCACCCGTAGTAAGATACTTAGCACGTTTTTCTTCTTTTCGTGCTAGACGAGCTTTTTCAGATTCTATAAAACGTTTAAGATTCAATTGTTGAATCTTTTGTTGTTTAAGATGTTCTGTAAAAATCTTATCTTTACGTAGTTTTCTACGCTCTGCAATCCTTGCAAGACGCTCTATTTCAGTACGTCTACGTTTCTCTACGCGATTAGCATAACCTTGACGGTCTGCTGCAATTTCTGATGCTTGACGTTTCATTTCAGCATTAAAAGCTGCTTTACCAGCTTCTTTTTTAGCTTTTGTTGCTTCAATTCTTTCAGCTTTTGTGGTACGTTTGAGTTTAATTTCTTTATGATGCAATCGTTTAAGAGCAAGTTCCGTATTATGTTTAATACGTTCTTCACGTTTCTTACTCCATTCTTCTACAGATTGATCCATAAATTCTTCTTTCTCATTGAGACGAGCTTCAATCTCTTCACGTTTAGCGGCGTGAGCTTTTGCAAGAAAATCTTGTTGTTTCTTAGCATTAGCTATAGCTTCAGGACTAGGAATAGTTTTATTACGTAATTCTGCTTTACGTTTACGTTTCTTTTCGGCTATTGCCATTTTGTCCTTCTTGACTTTCTCCTTAATTTTCTTGTCGGCTTCATCGAATTTTTTCTTCTGCTCTTCTTTCTCGATAGCGCGAAGAATAATTCTATCAGCTAGATCATTAGCTGCAGATACAATTGCTGCTTTTTTAGCTTTCATTATATCTGACATCTTTTTTAGAAGAGTTTGTTTCACCTCTTCTTTTACTTTGGCTTTTGCTTCTTTTTCTGCAAGCTTAGTTTCAATCTTCTTGATATATTCAGCCTGCTCTTCGTTTAAAGCTTCTACTTTATAACCTAATTTCAAAGCCTGATATACACCAGACTTCCATGTTTTACTTTCTACCGGATATTTTTTGGTAGAATTGTCAATTATTTGAGATTTGATATCTTTTTTCATGACTTTACTTTTTAAAATGTTAATATTAATATTTCGAGACTTGTTGGTCTCCGGGGATTCGAACCCCACTTGCCACTCGTTATTTTAATGTTACTTTATGCTATTAGAATAGTTCACAGTTATAAATAGAAATGCTGAACTTTAAAAATAACTTACGGAGACCAGTTTACCTTATGCTGCTAAATACATATATGCAGTAGATATATCTATTTCAGCATTACTGTTGAAATCTTCAAGCTTCTTCTTCAGAGCATTGATTTCCAGCTGCAGTTTATTCTTTAATTTAGTAATATAATCTGCAGTAATTTCTTCAGTTTTAAACAATTTCTTTTTACCAAGTTTAGCTTTTAAACCAGGATTAATAGTCGGAATAGATCCCAACTGAACTAAATACTCATTCTTTTCAGATAGAGTATAAATGATAGGATAAATACTTTCTTTAGGAAAGTCTTTACGACTCTTAAAACCTAGATTAATAGCAATTGAATCCAGCTTGGTCTGAATTCGATTATTGGATATCTCTGTAATTGTATCCAACAATGCTTTCATATCGTAATTTCGTGTAGCGTTTTTATCGATCAAATTTTCAGTACGAATAATATTCCACATCTTTTTAATCTCTTTGTCATACTTCTTACGATTTTCAATAATTTCAGTTGATTTAATTTTCTTCATATACTTTTGATTTTAATTGATTAAACATAAAAGTATACTTAAATATGATCAACTACCTGTACTTTGTGGCTATGTTCATCCCGATATGACATCTTCGTCTTATTCTTGAAGCTTTCCTTCACTTAGTATCCATTACAGATACATTATCATAGCCTTATAAGATATAAGAGAAAGGACTTGACTTACATCTGCAAGTCCTTTGATATATCTTGAAAAGTAATAATTATATTTTCTACATTGTTTGCGTTACATCTGCTATTATATGTTTAATACTCTTATTACTTTAGAATAGTCAACTTTAATTAACTAGGATACTTACCTATTTTAATCGCATAGAAATCTCCGAAACCATCTTGTACCAATACTCGCTTATTCGGAAGTCTTACCTCACCTTTTTCCGAAGAAGCTTGCATTGCTGCAACATCGTTTAGATATCCTAGACGATAACCAATAAATATCCGAGTAATAGCATAGGAGTAATCTCCTTTATCTAAAGCTTTAGTAAAATCTTTTACAAGACAATCAAAAGCTTCATTGTTTCGCGTTCCTCCTTTTCCAGTAATGACTTTAATAAGCCGTAAACAAATATCATTAGTACTCAATACTTTCTCATCTTTAAAGAGTCTATTGATAAATTTATATTTTGTTCTGCCTAACGTTACACTACCGTCTTTTTCGACATGAATATATCTAGCTATTTCTTTCTCATCCATAAATAGCAAAGATATAAAGTCTTTATCAGCAAACATATGCTGAAGGTCTAGGAACGCTTCTTTCGTTAAAGGCGTACTCATAGTTTACTTTATCCGAAATAATTATTAATTTCGATACCTTCGGCAGCCATTGCCGTTTTACAAGCAGCAATTTCAGTTTCGTTTGCAGTTTCAAATGTTTTAATGAACCGCATCTGTTCGTTGACAAATGCTGTAAGTTTAGCCCGTGATTCCATATTCAGAGCAACTATTTCTTTTGTCAACTGAGGATAATCAATAAAGATTGTAATCTCACCGGTTGATTCGAACCGAGTAATCGCATTCTTTACGCTTTCTGCGTTGGGCTTCGGGATAATATCCGCAATGTCGTTAATACCGGAAATCTGAAGCCGTAACTTCGAATCGCCGTTATACTCTACAAATTTAGTGCCTTCAGCACTTTCTACTTCCTGAGCCATTTTAACCTTAATAGGTTTAATTGAATACAGATTAATCTGCTGACTAGTCCGTAATTCATTGTTCTGTACTTTCCGTGAATAATTCGGATCTACTGAGTTCTTCTCTATAGTGAGAATATATTTACCTAATGATGCACCACACTGTGATGCCAAAATAACTGATTTATCCATTTTTAAATTCCTTTTTTGATTCCGTGGTTGATTCCACCTACGGAGATGTTAAACAATTGATTTACATATTTTATGAGTTTAAATTAACGAGTTTTGCTCTCTTTGTATAGATTTTATTATATAGAGGATGTGTCTAATCGTCTACGTACATTCAAGTACAATCCTTTACAAAGTATAAATATTTTCGTTTTAAACGCATAATCTTCATATTAATGATTTACTTACATCGAAATCAAGGTAGATACTTCCTCTTCCTTTCTGCATTCCTTGCTTCTACAAAGTAGTTCGGATACCAGAATTAATATTACTTATACGAGTGTCTACATATAATAAATTAATAGCTTATCATACTATTGATACTGCACAGCTTTTTCTTTAGACTAATGAGATCTAAGACATTTAATATACATATTATAATACCATTACTTTAGATTTTACAATTCTCTTACGCTTAAGAGAAAGGAACTATTGCTCATCATATTAACTTAGTATTTCCCGGCGTCTCGGGGTTAATCTCAGCAAGTAATCACAAATACAAAGTAACTGTTTGCAAGACAGTTGCACATGCAGATTGGCCTGTCATGTAGCTTATGATTACCCAGAAGTTAATACTTACCACTTTATCGAATCCGTTACAGATACGGTCGTTTTCTAACGTTACTTAACTAGTTCTGCCCTACAAATGCAGCAACGGTTTTAAGTTTCCTATACGGAATTACATATAATAATATATATTATTATATAACCGTCCATAGGATTGTTTTACAAGCACGAATATTGAGGACTTCCACCTACTTTTCACTACTCTTTCCGCACGACAGGTATCCAGTCTATGAAGATTCATGAAACGCTTTCTAATGAACACATATTGTTGCGCAATATACTCTATTAGTTTTATTTAGCAATAACGGTTGGCTTGCCAAGGACGCAGTCAGGAAACATATACTACTATACAACAACAGATTCTACTATCCCTAGCGGGGACTCCCCTGGATTTATTATTTCGTGGGCGTAGCCACTACTTAGGTTAAACATGTTATTCTCGCTTTTATTTAAGAGTGACGTTAACTCTCGGGCCAGTGATGAATCGTTGGATTCAGGTAAATGTCATAACATTTACGTTTCTCTGGATTAACAGACTTGAATTTAGCCCATTGACTATACATTAGCCCAACTTTCGCCTTTTATCTCTCGGAAAGCCGACTGAGATCTGATTGAACTTCTACCTTTCTTCTCAGGTAACGGTGTTTCTACCGGCGTATTTAACTTTTCGATAACGTAAATTATTGAGATCCCTCTCACTTCTTGCGAAGTAACCACCTTGCTAAAGGGTGTCGTTATTCTGTAGTAGTGTTATAGGACACTTTTACAACCTGCTTCTTTCCATATATTATTGTGTCATAACTTGAAGCAAACACTGACACATTTGTATTAATCGTTCTATTAAGTATAGGTTTGGCACCTAATCCGGATAATCTGTCATACTTAAATATAATAAAAGTCTCGAATTCTTATTATATTTAATGAATTTAAAGTTCATTGTATGGATCATAGCCTCTCAGCCATATGTTCTAAAGTAATAATACAAACTATTATCCTTTACTTCTTAGAGTAAAAGACTACGGAATCGTACCGTTTTACTTCTTTACGTAGCACCTAATAGCACCCTCGATTAATCTCTCTGCCTTCATACCTACTTTTATATGTATTTAAACATACGTTCCAATTTAAACCATTTGGTACCTTGTAGAGAACACTACAGTAGCATTTTTATCTTATCTATATCTTCCAATAATAGATTCAGAATGGATGCTTTGGACACACCCAGAAACGTTAGTCAGGAGTCAAAACTTAGTAAATTTTTGGATATTTACTAAGGGGCAACTCGTGTTTAGTCCCTTCTTGATTTCGTACATGATTGTACCCACGGACATAGGTTTCTCCTTTGTGTAGACTTCAATACACTCATAAATATATCTCATAACTATATTTACTTTAGGATGCCGATACCTTTGCTGAATTTGTCTTCGTGTCTGCTGACCTAGATCGCGTTTTTTAAATCTCCGCCAGACGGTTCTCTGAGATTTTATGGGTTTAGCACGCTATCCCATTTTCTTACTAATTCTTCACGGATAAAGTAATAAATCCATAGTAAGCTATCATATTACCTTTTGAATCACAGTGTTAGCTGTTATCATATTCTCATATCCTGTATTACTTGTCTATATAAATTTATCAAATCGTCGACTATTTAATAAATTTATATACGCTATATTATTGCTTTTAACGTGTATAGCTTACAATACCACGACGCCAAACTGATACATTAAATGCCTTCCTGTTGACGATTTACGATTTATTCTTTTTCTTACTACGGGAGAGAACTTATTTATCCCGGTGCCATTCTACGGTAAGCACATAGTTAATCACTAATACAATAAGCAAAAAATAAACAAAATAAATAGAATAAGATAATACCAATTAATGATACTATATTAGTTTTAGTTATTTTTTGCTTCATTTCTCTACACTTTTAGGATACTCAGGTACAAATTTGTGAGAACGGGGAGTTGGTAGAGTGAACATTACCGGTCTCGTTTGTACCTCAGTTTTTGTTTCATATACTACTTTGGGTTTAGATTTTTTATACACTACCTTTTCCACGATTTTCGTGGGGTGATTGACAGTTATATCAGTACTTGTAACGGGTATATTACTTTCCACGATACTTTTACCTGTCTCTAAATCCAGGTTAAGTTTAAAATTACCTGGAATTGGGGGTAACTGAACCGTTTTAATGGTTTCTGTTGCCGTAACACTTTCGGGTTTGAAAATGTTAGTATTGTAGGACATAATAAGACCTACAACAAATACTGCTAAATAAGCAAATTTACCTTTCATTTGATATAATAGGTTATTTACCCATTACAGCCTTGAAATCTTCTTTTGTAAAGAGCGGGAATGCAGCTTCTTTATCGACATACATGTTACGTATTTCGATCATTTTATTTGCTGCTTTCAGAGCAAAATCTTCGTCAGATTTAGAACCTACTTCATCTTTATAGATATCATAGAACGGTCCCATAATCTTCTTGAACCAATCCATTAGTTCATCTTCTGCCGGCTTTTGTAACGCAATACGTACAAACGTATCACGAGTTGGAGCCAAAATACCCTTTACTACACAAGGATCTTGTTCGATAGGCTGCGTAGAGTCTGTGTGCATTACTTCAATAAATGCTTTAATCAAGTCTACTACATCTTGATCATTCAAACCTTTCATATTCTTCCGTAACAGAGAATGTGCAAAGATCATAGTCTGACCTAACTTCAACGAAGTTGTGGTAGAAGACATGAGTCCAGAGAGCACAACAATACCTTTCTTACCGATAATGTTGAAATACTCTTTTGCAAGAGTTCCCAAGTTAGCACTACTCCAGATTCCCTTCTGAACGGGATCTTCCGTAGTATTCTCACGATATGTCTTGATTTTACCCAAGATGCGTAAGAATTTATTAGATGGGGTTTCTCCTGATTCTTGAAGATCTTGAGTGATTGCAGCTTTCGCTTCATCATCATTCTTCCAATTCAGGGGATTCATCTGTTCTTCGGTAAGTTTTACATGTCTAGGTGGTTTAACTGTTGAAGCTAAACCTGATGCGGCATTCTCTGCATCAGCTGCTGCTTTTGTTTCAGGGGAAATATCCTTAAATTCAAGACGCATCTGATTGGGATCATCTGTAGGATGAGCTTCAAGAGCAACACCCATAGATGCAGCCGTATCAATGGCTTGCTGAACAATAAGTTCATCGTTCGGCGTAAGCATATTACATTCACGTTTCTGTGCAAACGATTGTACAGACAAACGTACAGCATACCACATCATATTGTAATCCAGCATGGATTCCATCTGAATCGTAATAGGTTTACTACGATCCATCCGGGCAGTACGACGTTCAAGCGCCGATAAGAATTCTGCAGCATGATTCGCATCCATCAGATCATTAGGGCCCATAAGTGAAATCAGGGAATCTACTTTAGGTGATTCTAACGGAGAAGCTACAGGTTTCTTTACTTCTTCTGCTGCTACATTTTCTACTGTACCAGTAGCATCAGTAGTAGGCTTTTTTGTCTCCTTTTCCTCTTTCTTAGGAGCTGTAGGAGCTGCGGGTTTAGGAGTTTTATCTTCCTTTAATCCAGTCTTCGGCTGTTCTTTCTTAGTTTGTGCAGCCGGTGCAGCCGCAGGAGCGGCAGTAGTTTTCTTTGTTTTATCGTCAGTCTTCTGACCTTTGTTCTTATTATTTCCCATTTTGATAATGTTTAATTCGCCTTTTCGAATATTAAAAGTTAATAAATTATTTTATAAAGCTAATAATGTGATCCCGTTATATCCATCTAGGATGAATCTGGGAATGGGGGAGCTATGCGTTCAGTATACGCAAGCTTTTTGGAATCTAATCGTGGAAACTCCTTTACTACAGTTTTATAATCCTGTACCTGACTCACAGCCCCAGAATGGCTAGTTTTTACAGGTTCCAACACTGTACAAACAGACTGTGTGGATACAGGATTACTAACTGCAATGGAATTTTCAATCTTAGTATTCTCTTTTTTACTATGGTTTCCCTTAGTAGCAAATTGAATACCAAGACCCACGACAACAGAAAATGCCAAAGTAAGCAATAAATTGCTTGCCATTGACGAACTACCGTAATATCGTGCAATTGCAACAATACCGATAATTACTAGCATAGATACAATGAATGTTGTCATGTTTTGTTAGTTTTTGAAATTTTTTGAAAATAATACTTGAGTCTATGCTTAGCTTTGTTTAAGTCAGACTTTACAGTTCCGACCGGTATACCAAGCTCAGCACTTAACTCTTCATAACTTAGATTACCAAAATATCTGAGTTCTAGAAGGTTCCTATATTTGGCTCTAAGTCGAGTTAATGCAATTCTAAGAATATCTATTGACTCTGATTTAATTAAATCAGTTTCGGGATCGTTATCACTAGATATTTGAATTGTATTATCCTCATTATCTATAGAGATATTATCTTGTTGATTCTTATTCTTTCTAATATAGTCAATGACTGTATTTACTGCAATAGTTTTTAACCATGCTTCAAAAGAAATAGTTTCAACAAAATAATCGAGACGTTTGAAGGCCTTAGTAAAGGTAACAGATAATAAATCAGCTGTTGCTTCTTCATCTTTTATTGCATCGTATATAATATATCGTATTAAACGATAATAATTATCATATAATTGCTTAAAGGCCTTTTCATCACCGTGCTTCGCCTTTTCAATTAGAATTTTTTCTTCTTCTTTCATAGGCCTACGGATTAGTGAGTAAGAGAGAACCCAATCTCTCTTACCCTATTATCATTTAATACTTAATATTTAAACGATAATCTGGCGCAAACGGAAGCTGTACTATTTCTTGCCAAAAGAAAGTATCATATGCTCGTTTACGAATCCAAAAACAATATATAGTATTATCAAATAAATAATCCTGATATTGTCTTGGAATGTTTAATTTGTCGATTAAAGAAGTAGCTATTCGTAGCTGTACTTTATCGGTTGCGATAGGACTTCCTACCATTAATTCAGGTAGAAAAAGTTTAGTACTAACTCTATATAACCAAGTTTGTACATTTTTTCTTTGTTCTAAGCTAAGAATAAATTTATCACTTATTGGTTTATAATAAGGTTTAAAATATTCTTTTGCTTCTTCTCCACCTATTATGTTCCAATCACATCTATAACCACTATTATTATCAAATAATGGTAATAAATAATCAGGAACACCTTCATGTTTAATGAAGTCAACAAACTGCTGTGATAGCTTTGCAGATTTATCGTAAATATGTTTTTTTACTTCATCTGCAGTCACGGTCGTAATGATAATTTGAATTGTTTCCAAATCTCAGTGGCAGTGGCTACGTCAAGACCTTCATCTTTACATATAGTAATAACTGCCATATTATCATCCATTCCTAATAATTTATCCTTATTTTCAACTAATGTTGAATATCTAGATAAATCAAGAACATCTTCTTTTACATCTTTAGACTCTTTTTCTAATTTAACTTGAATAGGAGTATAAGTGTATGTATTAGGATGTGCTTCCATGTCATCTTGTAATTTTTGTTTATCTTTATTATCAGCATAAAAACCACTAACAAAATCAGATAAATTGATTATATTAATTACACGTAACATAGGTAATTCACCACCTATACTTACTAAAAATTGCTTACCAGTAGAATTGTGTTCTGCAACATATAAACCTGGTTTATTAAGCGTTATGATTCTTGATGACATGTTTTATTAATTTTATTGTTATACACCTCAATAATTTTCTCAGCTTCGGTGAGAGATACACCAAATTCTTCTTGAATGGCAATATTTGCCATTAAAGGATTGGGATTTTCATCGATAATCTGTTTAAGCTTATCTTTTTCACCTGGTTTAAAATAAATCCAATAAGATAGTTCCATATTACTCTGGGATTAGGGTTTCTAATTCTTTAATATTTAAGTTACTTATTACTGTACTCATTTGTTTTGGTACATTATAAGTAATATAAGCTGGCTTACAATGCTTGTGTGCTTTGTTATGCCAATAATCCCACCATGATCTTTCATGCAATGAGATACGAGCGAATTTACTCCTAATTCCATCGTTAACACATAGAATAACAATCTTTTGCTTAGAGTTAATAAGACTGTTATCCTTTTCCTTACTGGATGGAATTGCTCCTAACTCAATAAGTTTTCGATACAATCCAACTACACTATTTCTACTTCCAGCTCCTATAAATTCTTTACTGAAAGTCTTTAGATTACCGTGTAATTGGCTTAAAGTCATCTTTTTCATCTGATTACTTTTAAGAAATTAAACATAAGTTAATTGTTACTCTTGTGGGACTCGAACCCACATTCCGTAATAAAATTACGATTCTAACCTGTTGAACTAAAGAGTATCCCTAACTTTCGTATTTAGCACGCATCATATTCTTACGCTACGCAAGAATAATCAGTGACAAACATAGTGTTGCCATTTAATAAAACAATGTTGAACCTATCTTATCTCTCTAATTTGCTAGTCAAATCCATGCAGCCCCTTTTATAATTGAATTGGATTATCGCCCCAATTCATATCTCTTTTCTCTAAAGGTATTCTACAATCAATCATTAAGCCTGCATTAAATAATGCTTTTGCAGTTCCTTTAGGAACATTAACGGTATTACCTTTTTCTCTATCGAGAATCCAACAACCCCAATCTTTATTTTTAGATATTTGTCTTGTTGGTTTAAATTGAAATATATATTCGCTTCCACACGAATCTACTGCTATGTAACTCATATTAATAACTTTTTGTGGAGCTGGAGGGAGTCGAACCCTCGTCCTAACAATGATTAATAAGCCTAATAAGACACAATACAGTTCTTATACTGTGAATATCTACTTTTAATAATTTTAATAATATGAACCAAAAGGTCGTGAAAGTAAGGAGATTTCTCTCCTTACTCTCTATTCCTCATAGTCATCATATGTACCATCATAAAGATCTGGAAAATACTCTAAATCTTCCTGAATGTTCATAATGATATCTATAAGTTCTTCTTTTGACTTATTTTCTAAGTCTTCTCTTGTCCAATCCATAATTGTGAATTTTTAAGAGTTTATCCTAAGTAATACTAAACTCATTTATAGAGCGACCGTAAGTTATCGGATTCTATATTCTACTGTCTAAAGACGATTCCATTAGAATGTGACTTTTTACGCATTTCCGTCTTCTATAAATAATATTTAAGCATAAAGCATTATATTACTTAGGATTCTGTGCCTTTGATAGACTGATAGAAATTGAAGTTTGTATAAATATTTTAAAAATCATATAAATATGATTTACTTAACATTTATACTATATATTAAAAATAAAACTTCGGCATAAAGCACAATTTCTATATGTGTTTTGATAACCATTACTATAAAACTCTACAAGTAGAGCCTATTGTTTTTATGCAAGACATAAAGTACAATAGCTAAAACAATAGTAATGATCTTCGGCACATGATCAGTGGCACGTTGTTTTTCCACCCTACGGCATATAGCACTTGAGGGAAGTTGTCAATTCAACTTAATTACCTACTAAATCCATTCGGTTTAATAACTTTCGGCACTAACTAGTATTAGTGTCTCTACAAAGACTATTGAAGCAGCTTCTATTGTAAAGACACTAATATTAATTGATAAGCTTTACAGTACTTATCGGCACAGGTTCGGAGTTGTTATTAATCATCCCAATCATTCAGGACGTCATAACATTGCTTCTGCAACTGGTTACGCAGAGTGTAGTATTCATCAGAAATACTACGTAAAGCTTTAGCTTTTTCATCATCGGCTTTACGATTTGCTTCACGAAATTCTTCCGGTGTCATCTTTCCTTCTTTTACTGCAATTTCATTTGCTTCTTTAGCCTTCAAACAAGCCTTGATTGGATCTTCTTCATCACGGTTGCGCTGCAAATTCAACAATGCGTTTTTGCGTTCAAATTCGGAATCAACGGCAATACGCATCATTTCCTTTGTCAATTTTGCGTTACGTTTCTTAGCCAGTTCTTCAGCTGCTGCAGTTACTACTTCTTTGTTGATGATTCTACCATTACGGATTTCGTCTTTAATTTCGCTCATAATTTTGATAATTTTAATTGTTAATAAATAAAGTTTATTTGGATAATTCGTTTATTACGATATCATTAATTTTTCTCCAGTATTCATGACCTTGTTTAGTATTTCTCCAAATTAATGCAAAATCAATAGGACACCCAGAGTTAATATTACAGCATATATTTTCTCTTGCTGCTCTGTCGGACCAACCATAACGAATAATTTTGTCTGTATATTCTTTTATGAATTTACCTTCAGCTTTATTCTCTCTTAAGACATTAGATAATACTGGATTTTTATTTAATTCTTCTCGTATTAATTTTTTAATTTTACTTTTTCTTTCTTCTGGTGGATCTTTACAAGAGCCAAAATTTTGAAGAATTTGTTCTTCAAATTCATCACTCCAACTTCTACTTTTCATTCTTTAATTGATTTAATTATTAATAAAAATAGTTTTTTAAGCCTCGTTATATGAATACGACACATAATTATAAGAGAGATTACGATATATAGTATCGCAGGAATATCACCAAACGCATATGACATAACAAAGCCAAAGATCCATATAAAGAATACTATATATTCTATAATCTCTCTTAACATATTATGCCTCCCACAAAGCCGTAGGTACTATACCTGTAAGCTTTTTATTAAGTCGTGGATGAGTATAAGTATACTCTACCATTGGTGAATGTTTATCACGTATCACTTTTTTAAAAGTACATTCTACTTCTACTCGAGTTACAGAACTCTTGTAAGGATCAAACTGTACTTTACTATTTTGTGGTATATATAACCACAAAAATAATTTCTTTTTACTTTTCATATTTGATTGTTTTAAGATGCGAATAAAAAGAAAGTGTTTGTCTTATTCATTTAACTTATTTCGACAATATCCCAACTACTTTATCGACGTACTATATATCTTCATACAGCTTTGATTTGTCTTAGGACTCTGGACTTTTACACTTTCTTGGGGATAACCACCATATAATAAAAATATTTGATGTTACTGGCGAGTTTCATCATATTTTTTATTCTCTCTTTTGTAAGGAAGCATCCGCTTCTTATGAGAATTTTTATTTTCTCGTAAAGATTTGGATGCTTTCATGTCTTTGAATGTCTTTCCCATTAGAATCTAAATTTGGTTATACCAAGACCTAAGAAGTCACATAACCATCCTAAACCATTAGATTTAAGATAATTCTGTGCTGAAGCATCCATATTCTGTTTTAAGAATAAGATTGCTTGTGCTACTTTTGGATCTCCGTTACCATAGAGTGTAAAGAATCTTCCACTCCAATCAGAGTCTTGAGGATTACCTACAACGTCAATTAATACTTTTGCAGCATTAATAGATGTTGCATTTGACAGTATAGCATTTGCTTCACTTTCATCATAAGTTGTAACAACTAATGAATCAGCATCAGCTTGTGGTTTTACTGTCGTAAAGAAGTCGTGCTTAATACGATTCATAATCGCATCAAACTGTGCAGGAGCAATACCATTAGGTATTTTCACTTCTACGTGTTGTGATGCATCTGGCATCACAATTAATACAATTCCTTTCATTTTTTGGATTGTTTTTAAATTTGACATTTGATGACGGCATTGTATCTACAACTACAATGCAAAATAAATACATAACAGATGTGTATTGTTGTAGCAATACATAAACAAAAAGAAATTTTACCTAATAACGAGGATTGGTTTAGGAAAATTTGACTATCAAAACTTGTTTTAAGATACAGCAGAATTGTATTGTCAGTACAATTCTTATCATCTACTTGATTTTAACGTCCGCACTAATGCTATCTAAAAGTTGGCCACCCTTTTGATAAGACATGAGCCCCACAAGTTTATCACTGATTCTCACAGTAAAGACTTCTAGTTTATAAAGGTTTGTCATTTTCTGAGGACGACTGCACCTACATTCACATGCAAGTACAGTCACTGAAGAAATAATGAAGTTGCAAACTGTTATTGATACACTATTGTATCCTTGGCAGCTTTTGCTGGAATTGGTACCTTCTCAGGTTCCTTTTCTTTCTTTAACTTAGTAGTTATTTCTACTCCTTCAATCCTTTTTCCATCTACTCCAGGATTATCGAGTCCTTGTTTTTCTAATTGTTTAGCAATTTGTAAGGATATGTAATACTCCCTATTACGTTCGTATTCATATACATAACTTCTTACAGGTTCTTGCGTACCCAATTTTTCAAACAATGCTTGCATTATTGCTGGTGGAAAGTTACTATAAACTTCGTAACACCTGGATGATTCTCTAAGATCATTCCATTCTTGCATAGCTTCTTCCACTGTAGGCACAGCTTGCATTTCAGACTCAATAAATTCCTCAGTAGTGGAATTCTGTGTAACACCAGGGATTTCTCCCTTAACATACTTGTAAGTGCAAATACCTGCACATACTAACAGTAGTATTAATACTACCGACACGAAGCCTTTAAAGACTCCTGAACCTTGTTCATTTTCCATTTTTTGATAAACGTTTATTAATTAATAAAAATTGAACTATATAATTGATATAAATCAATTATTTTTTGGAAACGAATCATCTATAACCCTGTGTATACTTCTTATAAGATTTAAATATAAATCTTTATATTTTATTAATTCTTTACGCTCTTTTTCATATTCTTTCTTATTAAGAAGAATACATTCTTGAGGAAATAGATTTTGTAGATGTGAATAAACTGTTAGTTGAAATGTTTTTTCTGTTTCTTGTGGAGAAAGTATTACTACTTCAATATTGGCATCAGAATTACTTCTAATCGTTTCAACTAAGCTTTTATCACATTCATCTTGTAGGATAAATTCTCCACAATCTACAGCATATTTAGCTTCCTGTAAACTTAAACCAAACAATGTTTGTAAAAGTTTTATTTGGCAAAGTTTTTGATTTAAATTCTTATAATTAAATAAAAGTTTTATTCTCATGATTTAATTGATTTAAATACATTAATAATAAATAACCATAGTAATAGTAAATGATTTCGCTAACGCTGTCAAGCTGCTATTATATTACTATACTATGGTTAAGTTAATCTCTAGTCCATTCACATGTCATCCGAGATAGAGTCTATAATTACATTCAACAAGTATCTTAAGAAATTATATTAAGGCATGTAACTTGACGTCTTTTAATAATCCTGTAAGACTAAGAGATATCTCTTTATCTTCAGTAATACTTCTATAAGATATTTTGTCAAGTCTTTTAACCCTTAATAGTATATTTACAGATCTGCTATGTTTAGCAATATCTATATATATGATCGTTCCTACTAAATTGTGGCTTATGATAGTTACTTTTCTACCTATAAGCTGTTGTATTAAACTACCACGTTCTGCTTTCATGATTTATAAACTTTTAATTCTATACTAAAACATAAGAAAGCTATACCAATAATAGTAGAAAGACTAAAATTCCCTATACCAATAGCTGGAGTTAAATACCAACAGGTGTAATCTTTTCCAAATTTGATTTCTGTTTTCATAATATGAATGTTTTAAATTAATATTCAAGATAAAAGAGTGAGTAAAAGCAAATACAGGAATTAATGCAATACTCACTCTTTAAATTTACGTACGAGAAATGTAAATACGATATCCTCTATAGTAATCTACAATATAACAAGTATAGTGATTTGCATCAACTAAACTATTAAATACTGAAGATATATCTGACATTTCTACATAGAAATAAGGTTTTAATCTATGATATGAAACATCAAGCTTTAAATTTAGAGGAAGTTCATCTTTACAAGGTTGTACTAATATTGTTCTTCCTTTTTTAATATGGTAAAACAATTTAATACATTCTCGTAGTTTTAGTCTCAATTCTGCTTTGAGAAATCGAAACTGTTGAAACCAACTGGTTTCGTACTTGTTCTCTAATATTAATCTAACCATATATATTATGAATTTAATATTCAGAGAATAATGACTATTAGCTTCTATGCCAGTATGCTATACATATTACTATGTGTTAGTGTTCCACTGGTCTTATAATACTGGACTCCAAAACCCGTTACTCTTATGTGATTATGGCAAACGATAAAATTAAGCAGGAGTGAGTAACTACGATGAGGTTGTCATTACTTTGGAGAGGTGAGAGTAATAGTGTTCAGTATACAAGTCTCCTAACCTGTACCTTGGCGCATCAACGCATACTTACTAACTATTACTTAGCGAGGAATAATCATTTCACAATGATAAGTCGATATAGGAAATCGACTGTGAGGAGTAGATATTCAAAAGACAGTTAACTATAAATATCTTGTGTAAACTCTATAGATTATATATTTCTTTGTATAAATCTACCGGTACTGCATAAGTACTATCAGGACAAGGATGTCCTTCTATTTCTTGGCAAAATATACACTCTTCCCATCTTTCATGTTCCATAAAATCTTGTATTTCAGGCCATGATATTAATACATATAACTCTTTCATTGTGATAATTATTTAATTAAAATTAATATCCATCTGTATTTATAGAGGCTTTGGACTCTCATTCTATTGAATGGCTACATTAATATTAACCATGTAGTGATAGCCTTTCTGTATTTTTTCAGAAATTGATACAGTATCACTACATGGCTGGGTGGGCACCCATTACAATATCATACAACAGCACTTTCAGTGGTGTCATATTGCTGAACCAATATAACAAAGTACTGAAGTATGGCATAGCATATATCAAGAGTGTTGCACTGACAACATCATCTATGATAATCTATGTCTTTAATTGATATAGTACTACTTATGTAGCATACCCTATATCTTTTCTAATGGTTTGGAGTATCGCTCCCAATACTCGTCGCTCCGATACGCTATGTATACTGTCGAGCCTGATTATAAATAAATGCTTATTGAACCGTGCATTTTACACCTAAAACTTATATCGCAAGGAGTATGTTCAACCTCTCATGCGTAATATATAAGAAACTGGTGCCCTCAATGTCTTGGAAAGTTATTGAGTTTTTTAAAGTCCTTATAATCCTCTTCTTTAAGATAACTTAGAACTTTAGGTCTAGACTTGTACTTCGTCTATCCAAGTTTGTACTGTGCGAATACTTCGGATTATAGAGTGTATAGCACAATCCTCTAAAGTTTAGAGTATACACAATCTTTTAGGACTTCGTTATACTATTCTTGCCCAGGGAGTAGCGTAAACCGTCATATTAATCCGACATGTATCAATCCACGGCCCTTTGATACTGGATCTATATTATTAGTAACGAATATAGTGCCTGTCTTTCCAGGCTGTCACTCTCTTTCAAGTTGTCACCAAACTTATAAATCGGAATTGGTTTCCTGTACAGCTTGTGCTTCCTATTGATTTAATGTGCGCGAACAACTGCCAAACAATCACACAACTGGTTTAAACTACCCCACCAGCAAGTAAATAAAATGCCCCTACACAATGATGAGAAGTAGGCAATTATGTAACTTATACTTCGTTGGATTATTTCATTAGAAATTATCTAATAGCTTGCCAAAATGCCATTGTGATAGTATGTACAATATTATGAATATTAGTACAATAATTATCTGTAAATAGCATCCTGTATTATCGTTTTTATTGTTGGACATATTGTGACTGAATTTAAATTACGCTATATATTATATAAATTCTTAATGGGCGTGAGTGTTAAAAGTGTGAGAAAAGTAGGGAGATAGTGTGTTTTTCGCATATCTCCCTACTTGCTTTATTTCTCTTTACGCTCTTTATATATCTCATAGAGTGTATAAACAAAAGCCCCAAACATGTACGCAAATGAAGCGTATAACATAATGGCAGTTACAACCATTGTAAAATCTACATCAGTCATAGTCTACACATTACATTAAGTCGTCATCACCACCTTCGGCATCACCAACAAGTGCGTCTTTAGCCTGTTGTGCTGCCTCTTTAGCTGCTTTAGCGGCTGCCTGCTGTTTCTTATACTCCTCAACAGTCACAATGCGTGTACTATTCTGGAACAAGTTATCAGCACGACGTATGATGTAGTTATCACCTTTAATCGGTGTACCATCTTCGTCACTAAACCAGTAGATTGTTACATCTGTGAACTGGATTTTGACGTCTTTGCCATCTTTCTTGCGTGTAAGATACTTACCATCAGCATCTTTGCGCAAGAATGGCTCGTAGTCACCAACCGTGTATGTACCAATAGGTGTTTCGTATTCACCCTTTTTTGCCTCATCTATCCACATTTGTAGATAAGCGTTAGCTGCATCTTCTGCAATGCCGTATTTAGGCAATATTTGCAGTCTGATGCCGTTCTCTTGTGCAGCCATAAGCTTGTCTAAGCCTGCACGTACAAAGTCTGCGACAACATATTTAGTCTTGCCGTCCTTAGACTCTTTGATTTCAGCTGCAACGAGCTGATACTTCGCTGTTGATCGTTCTTTGATAGAAGCCATTTCTTTATACGATTAACCTTACATCATCGCGAGGTTTTTAAACACAGTAACTCTTTGAAGGGGGTATTTCCCCTACTTGTTAGGAGAGGGGACTTGATTTAGTACTGGTTCACACTCTTACTATTACACTACCCAAAATTTTTTATAAAATATTTTTTGAACTATATCCCCACATATGCGTTTATATAATAAATTTCATTCTATGATAGAAACAGTTAAAAAAGAATTATTAGATAAAGGATTTACTTATAATGAATCTAGTAAGCTATGGTACTATGAATATAGTGAATTTGAAGTATTAAGTTTTGTTATGGGTGAACATACTAAAATAAATGGTGATAAATGTATTAAGATATCTGCAATATCTTTAAATAATTATTTTGAAAATTTAACATATTTTAAGATTTGTTATACATTATATTTCGATAATATTAACAAATTTTATGACTTATTAACACTTTTAAATTATAAAATATATTAAAAATAGTTAAATTATGTTAACAAATTGGTTAGAACAACACGGTTTTATATGTATAAAAGACTATGACACTTCTCTAGTATATCAGAAAATCAATAAAGATGATATACTAGAGATAGAAGTATCTAACAATGAAATCATAAATGTAGAATATTATTCAAATGTGGGCAAATCTGAAGAAAATATCTATGACTCAATTTCGTTAAATAATCATAAATAATGTTATAATTATTTTTATTTTACTAAAAATGGAACAAAATTGATATGTCAAACGTTATCTGTTACTGAGTAATAGATAGTAATAGATGTATTATTCCAGAGTAAAGATAACAAATTATAAACTATCTACTCTTACTCTAGATCACTTAACTTAATACTATTATGGATGATATAGATTATAACTATTGCAATGATGAAGAGCTTGATATAGATCCTTGTGATGGAGAGTTTAATTATGATTAGATTAGAAATGGGAGAACCCGAGGCTAAAGAAGCTATATTAAAAGGCTTAGTAACAATCAACGATATTGAATACATAGTACACCCTCAACTTAACGGTAGTTGTGATGGATGTGTCTTTGAAGATAAAGAACATTGTCCAAAGATAGCTTTAGATATATGCTGCACCGGTGGTAATATACTAAAATACAAATTATAATATTTTTGGAACATTTTCAAGAGTTATTACGTTATAGTAACCAATTAAATTAAGTTATTCATGAATACAGAAGATAAAGAATTATTAAATACAGTACTGTCTAAGTTAGAGTTTCAATTTATTAAAGATATTTTGGTAAAACCATTACCAGAAGAATACATTGAAAAAGAAATAACAAAGCCTATCAATACTGGGGAAACAGATGAAAATGGCTATCAGATTACAGATAGTGAAACAGTTACAGAGAAAGTACCTACAACCTTTAAGAAAGGTATAGTGTTAGCAATTCCAGCTAACTATCAATGGACAGATCCTAACAATCATCCTGAAGTAGGTGATATTATAGCTTACTCTAGAAAATCTACAATTGATTTTGATCTATTTAAAGATTCTCAGTTAGTAAATCCATATAATGTAGTAGCTTTTATTAAAAAATAAACTAGACTAAAGCGTTAGTCTTTTAATTAAATCGTGGTTGTATGTGGTGTCACTAGGGGTTAGGTTTTACTTAACCCCTTTTTATTTGTAAAAAGTTGCAACAAAAACACAACTATTACGTTATAGAGTCATGATACAACAAATGATACAAAACATGTTAGGAGATTATAGTAAGCTTATAACTCTCCTTCCAAATGGGCAAATCCGATTGAACATAATTAAAGATATTAATAATATTAATAGCGAAGTAATTGATTCTATTGATTTGTCCATGCAAGATGCACTAAGTTTATATAATATCTTTCAGCAACCTAAACAATATACTATTAACGGTACTACGATTAAAGAAGGTGATACTGAATTTGATATTAATAAGTGGATACAACTTGCAATTAACGAATTTAAAAATAAGTAATATGATTACAGAGTATAAAGTTATTAAACCTTTTGGATGTGCAGAAGTAGATGATGTATTTTCTTATAATAAAGAAAATGAAAATTTCATCATGAGTTCGGAGAAAACTACAGATAATACTTATTCAGCAAAGAGTATGGTTATTTCTGCAAAAGTGATCGATAACTACACAAAAGCAGGTCTTTTATCTCCTACTAAGGAAGATAAAATTGATAACAATTCTGATAAAGTAAAAAAGCTTTATACAGAAATTAAGAGATTACAGAATAAGTACAATCAACGTAATAAAGTAGTTGAAGAAAAATATGAAGCAGGTAAAATGCCTACATGTCAAAAAGTAGAACATGATACTGTTTACTTTAATCTGATGAAAGTTCTAAATAAATTTGAATCTATTATAAATGAATAAGCTTGTTAAACAAGTCAACAAGGATGAACTTATAACAGAATTCTTACATACACTTAATGGCATACTCAGGTTAACCGATAGAGAATTAGAGTTAATGGCTACATTGATTAGAATGGATATTGAATATGAAAAAGAACCAAACACAAATAAAAATGTAGCTAATAGACACAATAGAAAATGGATTATTGAGAATCTAGGTCTTACTAAGGATAATCTGAGTAGATACATTAAGTCTTTCAAAGATAAAGGGATATTAAAAGCTGGTCCTGCAGAAGATGAATTATGTGTGAATAAAGCTTTAATACCCGTTATTATTGGTGATAGAGTCCAGTTGACTATTATATTAAAAATAAAATATGGAAACTCTGAAAATTAAACCTGGTAGCATCTTACTTTGGAAAGAATATTCGAGAATAACTAAACTATTTAGTAAGTCATTTCATATAGATCTATCATACAATAAGTTCCATTATATTACAGATCATACGACATTGTGTTTCCCTATTACTAAGGGTAAAATTGATTATGACGAATTAGTAATTTTAGAACCAAGAGAAGATTACACAAAAGAAGAGGTTGATTTACTAAATTCTTTAATAGTTTTTGATGCAGATCGTTGGATAGATTCTTTAAAGATATTTGCCAATACCATTAGACCTAATTCTATAAAAACAGATAGTGATCTCGATGATTTACTTTGGAATGAAAACTATAAAATGGCATATGATTTCTCAAAAAAGAATTAGCATATATACCCATTTAGCTAACAAATATAACATACCTTATCAAGTAGTAGAAGTAATATGTAATCATCCATTTAAATTTGCAAATGAAAAGATAAGTAATACCAAGGATATCAAACCAATAATGTTTAGTTATCTTTTTAAGATAAAACCTAAAAAGAAATATGGCAAAGAAATTGAACAAACCTCGTAATATTCTACTATTTCAGAATTTATATCCAATAAATCTTTATATATCAGATATAGATAATTGGGATGAAATAACTCAATTCTTTGACTTTTTCTTAACTACTAAACATCTTCAAAATGAAGATAAATGTGAAACACCAGATAAACCAAATAACACATTAGGGGTTACTTATTTGGTAGCAGAAAAGAAAAGTGGAAGAATGGGTATACTAATAGCATTAAAATCTAAAGTAGAATGTTCTACATTAGCTCACGAATCAATACATTATGCAGATGCAGTTTATGATTTTCTTAGAATGAATACTGAAGGTTATGATGAGGGAAATGAACAATATGCATATTTGGTTACTTGGTGTGTGGATCAATTAGAAGAATATTTACGATGGAAGGAAAGAAAAACGACAGAAAAGATGATAAAACAAGATGGGAATTAATACCATTAGATTGTCTTGAAGACATAGCTAGAGTATATACAGAAGGAGCTAAGAAGTATGGTGATAATAATTGGCAGAATCTTGATAATGGTTATGAGCGTTACAAAGGAGCTTTATTAAGACATTTGTATGCTTCTTCTCTAGAGGAATTTGATCCTGAAACCAAAGTAAGACACGAAGCAGCAATTGCTTGGAATGCTTTAGCTCTTTTATATTATGCAAAAAATGGAAGAAAAACTAGATCAGATTTTGCTAAATCAAGCAACAATAATGCAGATGCTAAAAGCAATATATCAAGAAGTAAGTAAGAGCAATTTTGCTGAAGATTATGCTGCAAATCTAGCAGCACAGATGACCGAAATAATATTAGGAAATAATATAGTAAGAAAATAACATGGAAGTAAAGTTTAAGAAATTAACACAAGATGCGGTATTACCTACTTATGCTAACCCAAATGATGCTGGATTAGATTTAACCGCTACTAGGTTTACTCAGGAATTTGATAAGAGTGGTAAGATGGTATTAGTGTATCATACTGATTTAGCAGTAGAGATTCCTGAAGGATATGTAGGTTTCATCTTTATGAGATCATCTGTATCTCAGAGATCATTATCAATGTGTAACTGTGTAGCTGTAATAGATGCTGGTTACAGAGGTGAAATTATGTGTAAGTTTAAACTTACTACGGATGCATTACCTACTATTTATCAACCAGGTGAAAAGATTGCACAATTAATTATTATGCCTTATCCTACTATTGAACCTACTCTAGCTGAAGAATTAGTTGAAGGTGACAGAGGTGAAAACGGTTTTGGTTCATCAGATAATACAATAGAAAATGAGACACAAGAATCAGGACGAGATAGCGGAGCAGCTGAAGGAGATAATAAATAACTACAGTCGTAATCCGGAGTATGTAAATATGTTTTACACTAAACAAGAAGCGATTGATGCTTTAAATAGACATTATAAATTAAGATACTTAAAATTTGATTAATATGATTTACAATTTAAAATACAACAATTTGTTAAGCAGTACGGATGGTTCTATTGAAAATATTCAGGATCCTTTTGACAAATACAATATAATCGATTATTATTACATTTTACCTGAAGCTGGAGAATTATACTACGAAGGTCAAAAATATGAAATTACCGAACCTAGTATATTGTTCAATACGTTTACTATAGAAAAAGATAAAGCCCCCGAAATTGTAATTGTACCTTGTGCTTCTGCTATCGACAGATTAGCAGAATTAAGAGAAATGAGAAACAATTATATGAAATCACGTGATTGTGGAAATTGTGAAAAAGTTTGTTGTGATTGTTGTCTGAACTAATGAAACTATTTGATATTCTGGCAGGTAAAGTAGTTATACACAATGATGCCCTAGGTATCCCAGCCTTTAAAAAGGTGTGGGATGCCGATAAGGCAGATAAAGAAATGGCTACTAAATATATCTCATATATAGTTCTTAAAAATAAATATGATAGTCCCTATGTTCAGAGTATGGACAGCGATAAGATAGAGCCAAGATTAAAACAAGAACTATTCGGAGATAAAGATATAAAACTTCCCAAAGAAGTAATTGAAGCTGAACAAGCTTATATAGCATTTGCAAACACCTTAACACTACAACTACTGCAAAATGCTAGAAAGAAATTAGAAAGTATATCTAGATATTATAGTGAATCTTTAGCTGATGAACTTGATGAAAAGAAGGTAAAAGATATATTAGCAGGTATGGGTTCATTAGGTAATACTATAAAATCTCTAGATTTACTTGAAGCTTCTGTAAGAGCAGAAGAATTAACAAATTCAAAAGTAAGAGGTGGTGGAGAATTGAATCCGTTCGAGATTCCTAAGTAGTTGTAACAATATAAACACAATTTAAAACATTAAAAACCAAGCAGCGTTGCTGCATAAAATTATAAAGATATGGCTAAGACTAAGACATCTGGCAAAACTGCCAAGGCTAACGGTACTATTACTCTGGATTTTACAGAAGCATATAAGAAACATCAGGAATATTTGGATACACCTTGTAAAGGTAGTATGCCGATTCCAGAAAAAGCACCTGTTAAAATTTCAACCTGGCAAAAGATCAAAAATTGGTTTAAGAGAAAGTAACATGGTTGATTTCAGTAAGAAGATATATAATACAGATAAATTTCGTACCCCGGCGTTAAGCTTTTTAGCGACCGGGGCTTACTGTAATTACCCTAAAGGAACTTCAGAATACTTCTCGTTTTGGGAAACCGAAATGGATAGATGTATTAATGGATTTACTGCGGATGATGGTGATTACATTACGGGTTATAATTATTTCTATCTTAATTACTGTCCCATTCAAAGAATTATCTATAAGATTACAAAAGATGCAAAAGGACATGATGTAGTAAAGAAGACTCGTGAGACAGCTTTTCCTGATTTTTATGATTATGATTATTACTATTTCTTATCTATAGAAGAAGCTGAGAATCAAGGTAAACACTTATGTGTAGCAAAAGCTAGACGTAAGGGTTTTAGTTACAAAGGTGGTGCTATGCTATGTAGAAACTTCTTTTTAATACCTAATTCAAAATCATATGTATATGCTGCTAATAAGCAATATTTAACAGAAGATGGTATTCTTACTAAGGCTTGGGATTACATGGATTTTATTGATGGTAATACAGCTTGGGGTAAAAAGAGACAAGTATCAAACACGTCCATGAGACGTAGAGCTTCTATGCTTGTTACTGATGATTATGGTAACAAAGTAGAAACAGGTTATAAGTCTGAGATAATGGGTGTATCTATTAAAGACAATCCTGATTCAGTTCGTGGTAAAGCTGGTAAATTAATCTTATGGGAAGAAGCTGGATCTAATAATCAATTAGAAGCAGCCTGGCAAATTGCTAGACCTTCTGTAGAACAGGATGGTGTAGCATTTGGTTTGATGATTATGTTTGGTACAGGTGGTGATGAAGGTGATAACGTAGCGGGTTTAAGAAATGCGTTTTATGATCCTAAAGCATTTAACTGTATAGAATTTGATAATATATGGGATGAAGGGGCGCAAGGTGGTAAACCGTGTGGATTCTTTGTACCGCAGCATACTAATCTAGATATACGTGATGAGAATGGTAAAAGATTATATATGGATGAAGATGGCAACACATTACATGAAAAAGCCAGAGAATTCATATTAAATCTTAGAGAAGAAGAATTAAAAAGCGCTAAGAGTTCTCAACAAGTAGATAGATATTGTGCTGAACATTCAGAGACACCAGCTGAAGCTTTTACTGAATTATCAGGTAATATATTCCCTAAGAAGGAATTACAGAAGCAATTAGCTAAGATAAGAACTAATAAGAAATTAGCTAATGCTAAACAAGTAGGATACCTTACTGAGGTAAAAGGAGAGATAGTATGGAATATCTCAAAAAATAAAAATGATATAAAAGAGTTTCCATTACCTAAAACTGCTGATCCTACAGGGGCTGTAGTAATATGGGAGCATCCTGTAAAAGATGCACCTTTTGGTTTATATATTGCTGGTATTGACCCGTATGATCAAGATCAATCTGGTACTAATTCTCTTGGTTCTTGTATTATATACAAACGTTTTCAAGATTTTGAATCCTATCAGGATATAATAGTTGCAGAGTATACTGGTAGACCTAAAACAGCTGAAGAGTTCTACGAGAACGTTCGTAAGTTACTTAAGTATTATAATGCTAAAGCAATGGTAGAAAATCAGAATACTGGTATTTTTACTTATTTTAATAATAAGCATTGTAATTACTTATTAGCTGATCAACCAGATATCATACGAGATATCACTAATTCCTCTAAAGTAAACAGAGGAAAAGGCTGTCATATGACAAAAGAGATTAAAGCTTGGGGTATTGATAGAATAAAAGAATGGCTTGAAGAAGATCTTGGTAACGATACCTTAAGGTTAAATACCATTATGTCTGAACCATTACTTGAGGAATTAATCAAATATAATGAAAAAATTAATGTAGACCGAGTAATGGCATTACTACAGATTATGATATACAAAGAACAATTGTATAATTATCAAGTAAAACAAAAGACTGAAAAGGAGAAACAGATTAGATTATTTAATGCTCCTTTATTTAAAAATTACGATAATACTTATGAGCCACAGATAAATAACAGTTTTAGTACAACCACTTATATGTTTACTAACTAATATGGAAAGAAATATATCAAACATGCCTGTACAAAAGCTACCTATGTCTAAAAAGACAGAGGAATGGCGTAGAGATTGTGTAGACTATTTTATAGGTATATCTGGTTTTTCTTCTGCTAACTCGATTCCAGACGAAGAGGAATTACAGAGTTATTATGATTTATATAATAGTATATATAATGAAAAAGATCTTAAGTATGTTACAAATCCTTTTAACCAAGATGATGGTTTTCCAGCAATGGCTCAGGATTATAATATAATTAGACCTAAAATAGATTTATTATTAGGAGAAGAAACAAAGAGACCTTTTAACTACAATGTGTGTAGAACCAGTGATGCTGCTGCTGGAGATATTCAAGAGAAAGCTAAACAAATGTTACTGGAATATGCACAAGCAGCAATGATGGCTCAATTAGGTCCAGAAGAACAACAAAGATTTCAACAAGCTTTACAAACAGGCGAAATACAGACACCAGAAAAAATACAAGAATATCTCACTAAAAGTTATAAAGATGTCGCAGAAATAACTGCATACAATTCTTTGAACTTCTTATGGAAAAAATTAAATTTACCACATGAATTTGAAAAAGGATTTAAAGATGCTTTATGTGGTGGATTAGAATTCTATTATGTAGGTATTAGAAATGGTGATCCATTTGCAGAGAGAGTTAATACTATGGATTTTAAGTATCCTGCAGAAGAAGGTATTGAATTTGTAGATGAAGCATCTTGGTGTGTAAGAAGAATACGTACATCAGTAGCTAGTTTATATGATGATTATTATGATAAACTAGATGAAAAACAATTAAATCATTTATTAGAATTAGTAGGTCAGAAACCTACTTCTGGCTATGGTCCTGATAAAAGTCCTGTTGATGATTATAATCATATTACTTTAAATAGATATAATTCAATTAATGGTTATCTAGAAGATAGAGTATTAGATGATGTTATACTATATCACGTATGTTGGAAATCATTTAAGAAAATAGGTTTTGTAACCATTTTAAATTCTGAAACAGAAACTGTTGAAGAGTTTGAAGTAGATGAAACTTATAAAGAAACAGGTAATGAAATAGATATTGAATGGAAATGGATTACTGAAACTTGGGAAGGCTATAGAACCGCAGATGAAGGTGATGAAGATGCACTTTACTTTGGAATGCAACCTGTAGAATACCAGTTTGAAAATAGTTCTACATTAAATTCTGGCAAATTACCTTATACTGGAGTGGCTTATAGTAATACCAATAGTAAAGCTAAGTCTCTTGTAGCCATTATGAAACCGTTACAGTATATGTATATTATTTTATGGTATCGTTTAGAATTAGCTATAGCGAGAGATAAAGGCAAACTTCCAGTTATTGACGTGACTCAAATACCAAAAAGTATGGGTATTGATGTTGATAAATGGATGCATTACATGAATGCACTGGGTGTAGTATTTGTTAATCCTTACGAAGAAGAATGGAACATTCCTGGTAGAGAAGGTGGTAAACCATCACCATACAATCAATGGGCTTCTATTGATGCTAGTATGGCTAATACTATTAATACTTATATCGGATTACTAGATAAGATAGAACAAATGGTATCAGAATTATCTGGCGTATCTCCTCAGAGACAAGGAGCTATTTCTAGTAATGAATTAGTTGGTAATGTTGAAAGATCTGTAGTTCAATCTGCACACATTACTGAACCTTGGTTCTGGTTACACAATCAGGTAAAGAAAAGAGTTTTATCAATGTTATTAGATACATCTAAGTATGCTTGGAAAGATACTAAAAAGTATTTACATTATATGCAGGATGACGTTACAAGAGTATTCTTACAAATAGATGATAACTTTTGTTACGAAGATTTTGATATATTTGTATCTGATAGTACTAAGGACAATCAAGCAATCGAACAATTACATAGTTTGATTCAACCCGCAATGCAGAATGGTGCATCATTATTAGATATTGCTGAGATCATTACTCTGGATAACTTAAGTATGATTAAATCTAAGCTTAGAGATATCGAGAATAATAGAATGCAACAGCAACAAGCTTTACAAGAGCAAGAAGCACAACAGCAACAGCAACTTGTTCAGATGCAGAATGAAGTTAAAGAACAAGAACTTATGCTCAAAGAAGCTGAAATGGATCTTGAAAAATATAAAATTGATCAAGATAATGCTACTAAGATTACTGTTGCTCAATTGAATGCTTATCGTGGTTCTGAAAATATGGATCAAGATATGAATGGTATACCAGATCCTGTAGAAATAGGTAAGCAAGAAATTGAAAGACAAAAAGCTGTATCTGATGCAATGACTAAACAAATGGATATTGCAAATAAGATGCGTGCTGAAGATAATAAGAAAGCAATAGAACAACGCAAGATAGAAGCACAGAAAGAAGCTGAAAAACTTAAAGCTACTATTGAACGTGAAAGAATAGCTTTGGAAAAACGTAAGTTAGAAGAAGCTAAGAAGTTGCAGATTCTTAAAGATAAAGCTGCAATGGAACGTGAGAAATTAAAAGCTAAAACTGCTTTAAAAAATAAAGTAGTAGGTGAATCTAAATCTAAAACTAAAAAATAGGAGGAATTAATTATGGCATGTGGAAGTAAAAAAGGCGGAAGCAAGAAAGGTGGTAAAACTGGTAAAACAGGTAAGTAATTATGAAAAAGCTGTTAAATAAAATTAAAAATGCAGCATTGTATACTTGGCAATTACCCCAGAATTTACTGGGGTTAGCCTTGTATTATTGCTATAAAGGTTATGAAGTCTGTACTAAAGAAACTTGTGGTGAGTGTATTAAATGTAAGTTATCTAGTAACATGCGGAGTGGCATCACTCTTGGGAATTATATTATTGTTAATAATATTAAGCATTTGTGTCACGAACTGGGCCATACTAGACAATCGAAAATCTTAGGTCCCTTGTATTTATTAGTAATAGGTTTACCTAGTTTAATACATGCAGGATTACATTCTAAAGTATGTAAAGATAAGAATTATTATCATTTCTATACTGAACATTGGTTATTTCCTGAAGAAAATAAATAATTATGAAATGGTCAGATCTAACATTAAAAGAGCGTAAACAAATATATGATGCCGTTAGAGCTGAGAATCCTAATACTAGCTATTTTGATATTAAATCACAATTCGATTCAATTCCTGGATACGAAGATGGTGGTAAAAAGATAGTACCACCCAAAGAGTTAGGTCTTACTCCAGGTACTCCAGAGTATTATAAGAGACAGCAACAAATATCTGGTAAAGCAGAATTAGTTCAACCTGAAGCATATATAACTCCTGCAGGTTATATAAAAGATGCGATTACTACTGCAGAAGAATTAGAAAAAGGTAATTATGGTAATGCCGCGGTAAGTACATTAATGAATGCCATTCCTTGGGGTGTTGGTAAGGGTTTAAGAAAAATAAAATCTAGAGTAAGTAACACATTAAACACTCCTATTGAAATACATAGTAGTATGGTTGATGAATATCCTTCTATTTTGGCAGAAAAGGCTCGTAGTAAAACATCAAAGAATAAGAAAAAAGTCAAAGAGGAAAGTGATTATGATTCTGAATTTTCTGAAGTAATAAGACGAGATAGAAATATCAAGAAATATGAAAAAGAAATTAATAAGACTATAGAAGATGCGGTGCTACCAGATAAGAAAACTTATGAGTTAGTAAAAGGAATTGATACTGCGTATGGTACAGATTATCTTGATGCATACAAAAGAATAGCTGCAAGAGATATGACAAATCGTGGTAAATATATTAAATATGCAGAATTGCCAGGTAATAAAAATGCAAAAATAAGTAGAGTACGAGATGTACAAGACTATGGACCTGTAGTTGATGATTATGTTATTACTATAGATCCATTACAATATTTACCAGGAACAGCAAATCATGAATTAGGGCATTTAGCTGATCAATTGGCATCAGATGCAAACAATCGTTATTTAACATATTTACTAGATGAAGGTAATATTATGGGTCCAGGAGAATTACGTAATAAAGGAATTAATATTAATCCAAACATGCAAGCGTATTTATTAGATCCTAGTGAATCAAAATCCCATATGTTGCATTTGAAAAGAGCTTTAGTAAATGAAGGTAAGATACATGACTGGAGTTCAAAGGTTAATCAAAATACTATTGAAGATTTCTTATTTGATCCTAGAAATACAGGTGTTGTTAATAATGCCAATAAATTGCAATATAATATGTATAGAAATAAATCTAGATTTGTAGATAGGATAAATAATTTAACTCCAATGGAATTTATTACTCCATTATTATTACCTGTTGCCGGATATGAAATAAATAAAGAATAATCAATATGGAAGAAATTTATCCCTTATATCCAATACCAACTTATAAAGATGGTGGGATACATATAAAGAAGAAAAACAAAGGTAAGTTTAACGCTCTTAAGAAGAGAACAGGTAAAAGTACTGAAGAATTAACTCATAGTAAAAATCCTTTAACACGTAAAAGAGCTATATTTGCGCAAAACGCTGCTAAATGGAATAAAGGTAAAAAGAAAAAATAATCTAATTAATTACAATTATGGATAACAATAGTAATGATACACTATTTGGATTTGAAGCAATATCTAATATGTTTGTAGAAGATCATTCTAACACGACTACAATTACTCCTATTCCGGACGATCCCGATGCGATGACTGATGAGGAGTTAGAAGAATTGAAAAGACAATCAGCAAAAGCTAGACCAGCCACTCCAGGTGCCAAGAACAAGAAGCAGGAACCTGAAGAAGATGAGGTTGATGATGATGACGATGTAAATGATATTGATGATAACATCGACGATGACGATAAAACAAAGAATAAGAAAACTAAGAAAGTAGAAGAAGATGATGATGTCAATAATATCGATGATAACGATGATGATGTAGATGAAGAAGAATCTTCTAAAGTTACAGCATTATTCGATGCTATTGCTGAAGAATTAGAATGGGAATTTGATGACGATGAAGAAGAAGAGAAACCAAAGACTGTAGAAGAATTGGTTAACTATTTTAAAGAAGTTATCAAAGAACAATCAGTTCCTCAGTATGCCAATGAAGACGTGGCTAAACTGGATGAATTTGTACGCAATGGCGGCGATCTTAATGATTATTTTACTCTTACTCCAGAGATCGATTATGAAAACTTTGATACTACAATTGAAAGTAATCAGAAGCAAATTGTTAAGATGCTATTAGCTGAAAAAGGTTTTAACGAAAAGCAGATTGCTCGTAAAATCGAAAAATACGAAGACGCTGGCATCTTAGAAGACGAAGCTGAAGATGCTCTGGAAGCAATGAAGGAGATAGAAGAGACCAAAAAGGAACAGCTATTAGAAGATCAGAGAAAGCAACATGAGCAAATGGTAGCTCGTCAACAAAAGTTTATGGACGACGTTGTCGGTGAAATAAACGCTATGAAAGACATTCGTGGAATTAAAGTTCCCGAGAAAGATAAGAAAGCTTTACTTGCATATATATTCAAAGCAGATGCTAATGGTAAAACTCAATATCAAAAAGATTATTCAAAAAGCGTAAAAAATTTAATAGAGTCTGCCTATTTTACAATGAAAGGCGACACTTTACTTGATACTGCTAAGAAAATGGGTACTAGCTCAGCTATTAAAAATCTGAAACAGAGTCTCAGATCTACGGGTGTTAGTAAAGGTACAAGAAGAATCAATACCAACTCCTCTAACTCTATATTTAGTCGCGCAGTACAACTACTTTAATTAAATAAATTTTATTAATATTTATGGATAACGGAATTTTAAATAATTTACAGATCGGTAGAGGTAAATGGTTTTCAGATCTTGTAGATGAAAACATGATTTCAAATGCAATGTTAACTAGACCGTATGAAGTAACACGTGTTATTTCTTATGTATTTGGTTCTAAGGATGATGGTTATAGTACGTCTTTAGACGCTATTACTGGTGGTCTTGGTAACGTAATGTCAATTGATCAGAGAGATTACGAATGGAACGTAATGATTGATACCGATAGAGCTGTAACTATTCGTTCTGCAAAGTGGAATGGACAAGAAATTACTGCCGCTAATGCAGATACAGTTATGGCAGGTTTGGGTAACACACCTATCATGTTATGGTTGGAAGATAAATGGTTTGGTCCAGGTGCTATCTTGGAATTCGATGACAGAAACTATCAGGTACGTGTATCTGGTGCACCTTATCAGGATGGTAACGAATGGGTTTACACTTGTTTCATTGCTGATGGACAATCTAGTTCTTATATTCCTGGTGAATATTTAGTATCTGGTCATCAGGTATCTCGTTTGGCTTCTGCTTATGAAGAATACAGCGAAGAAGGTGATATCCTGAACTATAATACTCATTTCAAGATGAGAAACTTCTTGTTTACTACTCGTCTGGATTATGATATTACAGGTACAGCTTATTCTACAGTACTGTGGATCGCTTTAAAAGATCCTAAAACAGGTAAGACTTCTTACTTATGGTCTGATTATCAGGAATGGAAAGCTATGAGAGAATGGTCTAAGAGATGTGAACGTATGTTGGTTTACTCCAAGAGTAACGTAAACAAAGATGGTTCTACTTCTTTACTGGGTACTAACGGTCGTCCGGTATATATTCCTGCAGGTTTGTTGCAGCAGATTGCTCCGTCTAATAGACGTTATTATACTGAATTGACAGCTGAACTGTTGGAAGATTTCTTGTTTGACCTGTCTTATAATATTTTAGGTACTAATGAACGTAAGTTTGTTGCTCTGACTGGTGAAATGGGTATGAGAGAATTCGATAGAGTTTTGAAACAGAAAGCGGCTACTATGAATTTAATTGATACTAAATTTGTAACTGGTTCAGGTCAGTCTTTAGTATTAGGTGGTCAGTTTGTTACTTACAAAATGACTAATGGTATCGAATTGACATTGAAACACTTCCCGCTGTATGATGATACAACTTACAATCGTTTGTTGCATCCAGTTTCTGGTAAACCGCTGGAATCTTATAGAATGACATTTTTGGATCTGGGTCGTAGAGACGGTAAATCTAACATCGTTAAGGTAGTTAGAAAAGATCGTGAAATGGTAATCTGGAATACTTCAGGTTCTGTTGCTCCTGGTGCCGGTTATGGTAAGAACGCAAGTACAGTTAGATCAAACGCAAAGGATGGCTATAGCGTGCATTTGTTAGGTGAGATGGGCATTTGCTTGTTCGATCCCCGTGCATGTGGGGAGCTCATCATGGATGTTGAGGCATAAAACTCATTTTCCTGTACATGTTTTAGAAAATTAAAAATATTAATAAGAGGGGGCATTAGCCCCCGATTATTATTTAAACAATAAAATTATGGAAGTAGTATTAAAATTCGCCCGAGTAAATCCATGGGCTGGAATAGCTAAATATAAAAATTGTTACGATTATATTGGTACATATTGGACAAGAGCTGGTAACATTCATACAGGTTTAAGTGAAGAAGATGCTCGTAGACTTGAAAAAGCTATGGGTTATGAAGAAGGTCATTTAGCACCTACTAGTTCTTTTTGGAAAACTTATAGTGTAAGGTTAGGAGCTAAAGATGTTTTCTTGCATACTGAAAAACCTGAAGATGAATTAGCGTATCTGTTTTTAAAAAATCATAAAAGAGTTGCAACTGGTTTAAGCAATATCAGACCTCAACACGATTATGTGTTAGTTAACACCGATGCGGAAGCAGAAGCCGCTAACAAACTTAACAAAATTAAACGTGAAGCATTTGCAGAATTTAATAAGATGTCTCTCGAAGAGATGCGTAAATGTTTACGTATTTATGGTCATAAGTCAGACAACATTAGCAATGAATTAGTAGAAAGCAAGTTGTTTGAATTGATTGAAAAAGATCCTCGTAAATTCTTCTTACTGTGGATTGATAACAAAAATAAAGATACTCAATACATTTTAGAGACTGCAATTAGTAAGAATGTAATTCGTAAGTCAAAAAATGTATACTATTATGGTACTGACGTGATTGGTAGAAGCCAAGACGATGCTATTAGTTTCTTAAATGAAAAAGCTAATCAAGATATCAAAATGGCAATCATGCAAGAAATTGAATCTAAATAATTATGAATATTAGTGAATTACATATAGCATTTAAAATAGAAGCCGATAAGAATGCCGTTAATATCGGTATGTCTGGTTGTCCTTCTTTTTTACCTGAGGAAATAGATTATTGGTTATATACTGCATACCTCAGTAAAATAGCTACCAAGTTTACAGGTAACAATACTATTAGAACTCCTTTTGAAGAAAATAGTAAACGTGTATCAGACCTTGAAGGTTTAGTAAAAACAGATAAAGGTTTAACACTATTGAGTGAAACAACTAGTAATAGATTAATGCTCAATGACTTTAAATCTACTATTACTTATGGTAGTCAAACTCAAGATAAACGTATGTATTTTATTCAAGGTACATTACACTTTGGTAGTAAATTAGCTAATGTAAAACTAATAAGTCATGAAAACGCAATGAGGTTCTTAGAGACATATAATAACAAACCTTGGATAGAAGAACCTGTTGCTATACTAGAAGATAATAAGTTGATAGTGTTCGTGGATAGGGATCTTATGACAGGTCCCTATACTATCGACTTAACTTATCTAGCATATCCTAAGAGATTAAATAATCAGGATATTACTTCAGGTATGGACGAAATACCAGAGTATATGCAATATGAAGTAGTTAAGTTAGCTGCTGATATGGCATTAGAAAATATAGAATCACCAAGAGTTCAATCACATCCACAGTATGTGGCACAATTAGCAGAATAGGAGGTATAAAGTGGATTCGAAAAATATGCAAATGGAATTTGAGCGTAGGTTGCAGTTGATAGATCCTACTCTTACTATAGAACAAAAACCTAATTCAGATCTTATTTTCTCATTGTTAAACGAGGCCCAAGATCGCTATGTAATGATGAACTATGTAGGTGATGATCAAATGGAAGTTGAAACTAATACTCAAACTAGAAATACAGATTCTATTAAAAGTTTATTGGTTGAAAGAGAACTCACACAAAGCGGTTCTACATCAAATGGTATAGCTAGATATAGATTGCCTTATTCTACTACTGATGAGTATTTCTTATATGTACATTCAGTAAGTAAAGTAAAAGGTACTTATAAGCAATACACTACTGAAACTAAAGTAGATAATCAATTAGTAAAATATAGAGATCTACCAAAGTTTATGAAGACTGCTTATAATACTCCAATTGTAAGACAACCAGCAGTAGCTTTAATATCTGATCCAACTACTAAGTATATGTATATGGAAGTAGTAGTAGATGCTTACACTACTCTAAGTGGTGTTATTCTTACTTACTATAGAAAACCATTAAGATTTAATACTACAACTGGTGCTTCAAAATGTGAATTACCTGAATCTGTTCATAGTGAAATAGTTGACCTTGCTGTTAATATGTTTATCACAGAAGGTAAATACAGATTACAAACTAAACCATCTAACCAAAGTAATAGAGAATAATTATGAAGTTCATTGAATTACAAACTGCATTTGAAACCGAAATAGGTTTGCTTGATAATAATATTGAGAAACCAGTTACAGCAGATATTGAATATTGGTTAATGGCTGGTTTAGATAAATTTATTAAAACTAGATACTCAGGTATCAATTACAAGCGTACAGCATTTGAACAAGATCAGAAAAGAATTGATGATCTTCGTACACTTGTAACCAATAAGACATATCAGTTTACAACATTCCCAGAAGAACAAGTAGTTACATTACCAACAGATTATATGTTTACTTTAGGTGAAACAGCAGTAATCTATAGTAATAACAACTGTTGGCCCAAGGGACCTAATGGTCAACCTAGGACTAAACACACAGATGTGTTAGAAGCTACTATTGAGAATTTTGATAGACAAAGACAAAACACATTATCAGAGTATAGATTGCATGGTACTTCAGCAAGACCTTTGAGATTATTTCAAGGTAATGAAATCCATTTATATACCGATGGTAATTACAATATAAAGAATTATATCCTCACATACTTGAGGACTCCTAAAAGGATTAGTCTTACTACGGCTCCTTTTGATGAATATACGGATATGCCAGTATCTACTCATCAGGAAATCGTAAAAATAGCGGCTGAATTATACTTAGAAAATAAGGCTAATCCAAGATATCAATCGTATATGAACGAAGTTTCAACAATGGAGTAAGTATACGTTTTTTAAATTCTTAGTTTAACCTAACGCGGAAACTTGAAACACAGGAGTAGAAGGGTTAAATACAGTTAAACTAGGATATCCGTTTAACTAAAAACAAATTAATATTATGTTACAGCACGTGAATACTGTACTGATTGCTAAAACAGCTCCTGCTTCTTTTTCTACTGCAGATGCTTTGGCAGATGGTGCAATTGCTTTGTTTGATGAAAACAAGAAAATTTTAACATCTACTGCATTAGCTGCAGCAGCTAAATCTATTTATGTAGGTGTTTGTGAAGGTAAAGAAGATGTATATGATCAGAAAGGTGCTAAGAGCACTAAATCTGTAATTAGATTTTCTATGCCTATTCAAAAAGGTTCTAATCCTACTTTGGTAGTAACTCCTTTCGTTGCTAAAGCTGAAGATAAGATTGTTATTACTGCTACTAATGTAACTCCGGAAGTTGGTCATCGTTATGTTTTACGCTTAGTTTATAACGACATTTACGAAGCTCCGGGTCAGTTTACTCATACGTATGAAGTAATCGCTAAGACTACAACTCCGAAGGATTTGGTTGATGCTTTTGTAAAGAAAATTAATAAACACAAAGAAGCTAGAGTTACTGCTAGCGCTAGTGCAGCTGTATTGACTTTGACAGCTAAAGAAATTCCTTACAATGAAGGTATTACTTTGGATCATGGTTATACTCAGGTATCTGTAGAAGCTTTCATGTGGACAACGATTCCTTCTGGTTTACTGAGCAACGTAATGTATCCGATTTCTAATCTGACAATTGCTAAGACTCAAGGTACCCCGGGTAAGGGTAACGCTTACATTGTAAGAGATCGTGAAGATGCAGCAATGGGCTACAGAGGTATTACTCATAGAGCTAATGGTATCTATCCTTATATTGCTCCGGAATTTAGATCTGATTTGAGTGCAGAATATGATACTATTACAATGGAATGGGATAATAAATATCTGTCTGACGATAATCAATATATTAAAACAACTCCGCTGGCAGTTGAAATGTACATTGTAAAAGATCAGATCAAAACAAATAAATTATTTGTGAATATGATTAAATCTTTCATTTCTGGTGCAGAAGTATCTGAATAAGGATTTAATTAATTTTTAACCATGAAAGGGATTGGGGAAGTTATCCCTAATCCCTTTTCTTTTTATATACGATTGATATGAATGACATAAACGATAGCTTGTATTATGCAGAAGTAAAATTACTTACAAAGTACTGTCATAACTGCTTAGATAACAAGATGAAAGATAAAATCATGATGTTCTTATTCAAGAAAACTTTATATGAAAATGCTATAGCATTAGACTTTACAGAAGATGCAGATAGATATTATAAAGAAATGCTTAACTTGCTTGATATGAGAACATGCAATTGTACTATTAATGACTGTAAAAATTGTAAAGATGGATATTGTGAATTATGTAAATAAGGTTGGGGAATTAGTTAATCAGTCTACTAAGTACAATGCAAAACTGGATAGAGTTTCTATTACCAATTTAGTATTATTGTTACATTTAGATAAATTATCTAGTTGGGCAAGTACTAAAGTAGATGATGAAGATTTTCCCATTACTCAGGAAGATGTAGATAAAATTATAGAATGTATGCATTGTTTAAAAAAACAAATTAATTTCTATCCAGAAAAAGATATCGATGATGATTGTATATTAACAGAAGTAGAAGAACATATAATTCAAGAGTAATATGAATAAAAAGATATCACAATTTGAGGTTACTACATCTTTTGAAGATAATGATATTCTAACTCTTGTACAAGATAAAACTAATAAGATAATTCATAAAGATGATTTTGAAACTAGTTTATCTGGTACATTTGCTACTAATGAGAGAGTAGATGGGATTGAAGAAGATGTGGCTAATCTTGATACCAAAGTAGATAATAATTATGTAGATCTATCCAACAAGATAGTAGAAGGAGATACTAATGTTACTAATAATCTAAGTAGTAATATTAATAGTTACTATGATGTACTAAACAATAAGATCATTACTCTTGAAGATAAACACGATAAAGATTTAACTGAAGTTAATGATACAGTACAGGGTTGGATAGATACTATTGATGATAAGTCTACTAAAGAACAATTACAAAACCTATTAAATAGGTTGATTGAAGATGAAAACATCATTACAGCATTAGCAGATTTAATTGCAAATGGTGGTGGTAGTGGTGAAGCGCCTGGTTTTCATACACAACCTACTAGTACTATATTTCCATTATCCGGGTATTACAAAGGAGAAAATGCTGATCCTTTAACTACTACTGATACTTTAAATCAAGCCTTAGGTAAATTGGAATGTCAGATAGATAATATTGCTTCGAGTAGTTCTGGATCGCTTCCTTTAATTAAAACTGGGCAAACTACTGCACCTAGCGATGGTACAATATATACTTCAGGTAAAGTAAAAGAAGATTATCTACGCAAAGATGGTGATACAGCAACAGGTTATACTACATTTTTAGCAGGTATACAGGGTGGTAAAACTTTCAGATCTGGTTGGGATGGTGAAGGTGCTAGCTTATGGCCCGTAAATACCAAATGGCATTTAGAAGTAGATGATTTATTTGTTCGTGGTAATCTGACAGTAAATGAACTAATTGTAAATGAAATAAAAGCTGTTGGAGGAGATATATTAGTCACGATGGCTGATATGGAAATCGTTGAAGTAGTAGACGGCAGTGACGGTTGGACTTGCTATTTTGATGATGAAGATGGTACTAAATACAATCAATTTAGAGTAAGAGACCAGGCTATATGCCAGAAATTTGATGGCAAGAATGTAAAGAGATACTGGAGAATGGTATCTGAAGTAGGTAATAACTACATTGTCCTTTCTAAAAGTGTATGTGAACCTGGTAGTGCTAATCCTGAAGTAGGAGATAAAGTTTTATTGTTAGGTCATAGGGTAGAAGCAGATCCTGAATTGAATTCATCTATGAATGATAGACGTAATGCTATATTCATTTCTGCTAAAGGAGAAGGAGCTCCTAGAATTACTTTCTATGATAACATTGATGATTTTACTCTAGCTGGTAAAGATCGTACTGTGATCGGAAAGGAAAGTAAATTTGTTGGTACTTTAATGCAAACCACAGAGACAGGTGATGTAGTTAGAGTTCCTATTTATCGTGGAGAATGGAATCCAGATACTACTTATAACTATTATGATCAAGTTACATATCAAGGTAGTTTGTGGATTGCTATGAAAGATGGAGTTACTAGTGTACCAGGTCCTGATAATGATGAGTGGCAATTACAAGTATCAAAAGGTGATTCAGGTAAACCTGGTGATGATGTAGCTAAATGGGTTGAAATCACTGGTACAAGACTGTTCTTATATGATACTCCTGATTACTCTGGTACACCAACTCCATCATCTGTAGTATTGTATTGTAATACTTATGGTATGACTAATCCTACATATGAATGGAGATTGTTAACCGAACCGATAGAAATAATTGGCAATAATGTAAGTACTGAAATACCACATACAATATTTACTACAAGAACAGCTAATGTACGTTGTGTAGTTACGGATTCAGATGGCAGTCAATATTATGATGACATACAAATTGCTAAATTAGCAAATGGTGCTGAAGGATTAGATGCATATTATGTAGATTTAACAAACAGTACTGTAAATATACCTTATGATTCATCTGGCAATACTCCATTAGTAAATTTAAATACTATTTATACAGAAGTGTATGCATATCATGGTATAGACCCTATAGAAATTGTATCTATAGAAGCTTCTACGATTAATGGAAATGCTACAGTTGAAATACAAAATAACCGTATTACGTTAAGCACAATTACTACAGTAAGTGCTACTATAAGATTGACTATCAAAGTTACAGATGCTACTATCCTTACTAAGGATTGGTATATAAATAAAACTCATGACGGAGAATCTGGATTCGATGGCATAGATGCCGCGTATGTGATGGTTACAGGAGAACAGGTATTTAAATATGCTTCTGGTGCTACTACTCCAGTTCCAGCTACAATTAATTTATTAGCTACTGCGTTTAATGTAGAATCACCCATGTTTTACTGGTACTGGGCTCTACCTGGTACGAATGATTGGCAAGAACTAGTAAATGAAACTGGTAATAACCTATTAGTAAGTCCCACTGGTAATTATTTCTCAGGTAATAATGAAGTAACCTTTAAGTGTGAAGTTACATCTACTAATGGAGGTGCTACATATATGGATATGATGACCATCAATAAACTGTATGACGGTAAAGATGGTGAAGGCGGTTACAGAGGTGCTTTAACCAATGAAGCTCATACAGTTGCAGCTAACTTTAATGGGGAAGTAGATCCTACGGAACTATCTAGAGCGGTAACTGAAGCTAGATTGTGGTTTGGTATAGAACAAATTGAGAATAATAACTATTCTATTACCGGTACATTAATGAGTGGTAATGGTTCAGTAAATGTAGATAATACCAATAAGAAAGTAACGGTAACATCTCTTACTTCGGATACTGCTGTGTGGAGAATCCATTTCTTAGTTGATGCTAAAGAAGTAGATGTTTGTGATTTTACTGTTACTAAGGCTAAAGGTGGTGCAGCTGGTTATCAACCAATATCGATATACTGTATGACCAATAGCACACCTAGCAGACCTACGTTAACTACTAGACCTTCTTCCTCTGGTACATCTAGTGGTGGTTATACTTGGTACCTTGATCCTACTTACTCTACTAGTTATGCTACATGGGAAAGTCATGGTAACATAGACCCTAATAATAATGGTGTAGTTGTAGTAGACCAAACTACCGGGTATAGATGGACAGCTCCAGTAAAGATAAGCGGTAAAGATGGTGCACAAGGAGATAGAGGGCCTGCTGGTTCTCCAGGATCTCCTGGATCTCCGGGTTCTGATGGTTTAGATGGACCAGGATTAAATTATAGAGGTGAATGGAAATCTGGTAAGACTTATGGTTGGACAGCTGGAAATGCAGGTAATGTGAGAGACGTTGTTAAAGATGGTAGTTACTACTATATGTGGAACAAATACTACAGGGGTACTGCACCAGTGGCTTCAAGTAGTAACAAACCATCTAATAGTTATACTACTGTAGATGGTACTTCTGGTAGATACTGGACTCAATTTGGAGCATCCTTTGAATCAATAGCTACAGGGTTATTATTAGCAGAAACAGCAACTATTGCAGGTTGGGAATTTGCAGATCAATACATTTATGCTCAATCTAATACTATGCGTTTAGATGGTAGAACTTCACCATTAAGTGATGTACATTTAGCGGCTGGTAGTAATGCAGCATCTAGTCCTGGTAGTGCACCTTTCAGGATAAAAAAAGATGGAAGTATGGTTTCCACTAAAGCTAATATTACGGGTACAATATCAGCAAGTAGTGGTGATATTGGCGGAGTTCAAATTAGTAATGGTTTAAGAGGAGATGGATGGTCATTAAGTAACTCCGGATATTATTGTAGTGGGGATGGAGTTAACGCCGGTTTTGGTATTAATTCTGCTCCAGCAACTTATGGTAAAAATCTTCCAATGTCTATAAGTTATACTAATAACATTTATGGTGATTATATTTTAGGATCTACTATCAGTGCTAATAACTCACAAGGTTGGGCTGTCGGTTTAGCTGTCACAAGTGGTTTTATTTGGAGTAGACATGGCGTATATGATACATGTAAAGCACAATTAAATCCCAGCGCTTCTAGCAATAGTATCCAATTAGTTTGGCCGGCTGGCAGTTCCGGTGGAGGAGGATATGGTTGGAGATTTGAAATTTACAGTACTAGTTATAGTACAGTATATTTACCATCCAGATCATTATTAGCTCAACATCTAGGTTTAAGTAGCAGCGATTATTTTAATATAGAAGTGTTACTATATGCTTCTAACTGGGGTACTTCATATAATATTTTCCCTAGTTCTGGTATGGCTCTGTTTGATGAATCTGGTAAAAACATAAGTAGTTATAAATTGGATAAAGCTATGGCAAGAAGATTTTTAATTACGGCTTCAGATACTTATTATGCAAGAACAATTTAATGTTTAAGTTATGACGATAATAGTAAGAAAGAGTGATGGTTATGTATTAAATAGTGATGAATTTAATGGTTTAGACATGACTGATCAAATCGACATTTTAATAAACAATCTAGACCTCAATTATTATGATGTAGTAGATGTTGAAGATCCGCACGATGAGGCTATAAAATATCTAATGAAGAGATATTTCTACAAAAATGGTGAATTATTGTGTACATATTACATTACTGCGGAACTAGAAGAAGCGTTAAAAGAAGCAGAAGAAGAATTAGCTTCTACTGATTATATAATGACTAAGGCTGCAGAAGCAATGGTACTAGGACAAGAACCTTCTTCACAATATAATTATACGGAAGTTGCAGAAAGAAGACAAGTTCTTAGAGATCTTATTAATGATCTTAGACAAAAGAAAGAAGATTATCCTTTCACCAGTATGTATCTAACTGAACCTTTAATCTATAAACAATACAGTAATGATAAAGAATAATGTATATTATGAATTCTTTGCAAGCTATATGGTACCCAATTCTAATGAAGTTGGGTACTGGATAGACTTGGGAGCAAATTCAAAAGGAAAAGTAATTAAAGTATATAATCCTGATATTAAGTCTTGGGTTAAACTAACAGATGCTACTAGTGAAGATGCTGTTGCTCCTTTCATTGGTTCTAATGGTAACTGGTGGATAGATAATCGTGATACAGGCATACCTGCTTCTGGTAAAAGTCCAATTATTGGTGAAAATGGTAATTGGTGGATATTTGATCCAGCATTAAACGAATATGCTGACACTGGTGCTACTGCATATGGTAAGACTGCATATGAATATGCTGTAGAACAAGGATATACTGGCACTGAAGAAGACTTTGGTAGAATGCTTGCAGAAGTACCTAATGCAGTTAAAGATGCTAAACAAGCTGTAAAAGACTCAAAAGAAGTACTTCAGAATCCACCAAAGATTGTAGATGGTAATTGGTATATCTATGACTATGTAAATGATACTTATCAGGATAGTGGTATCAATGCAGTTGGTGACGCATTTACTATTGTAAAGACATACCCTTCAATCCAAGCTATGGAAGATGATTACAATAATCCTGAAGTAAAGACAGGACAATTTGTAATGATTGATACAGGTGATGTTGAAAATGAAGAAGATTCTCGATTGTATCTAAAAGGAGATACTGAATGGAAATTCATATCAGACTTATCTGGTGCACAAGGTATTCAAGGTTTATCAGCATATCAAGTAGCAGTACAGCATGGTTTTGAAGGAACAGAAGCTGAATGGTTAATCTCTTTGAAAGGTGAGAAAGGTGAAACTGGGCCTAAAGGAGATAAAGGTGATCCTGGAGAAAAAGGAGAGAAAGGAGACCCAGGTATTCAAGGACCTATTGGTCCCAAAGGAGAAAAAGGCGATCAGGGAGAACAAGGACCACAAGGTCCAAAAGGGGAAACTGGTTCAGGATTAAATATTAAAGGGGAATTAGATTCTGAAGCAGGTTTACCACAAGAAGGTGTATCTGGTGATGCTTGGTTAATTTCTGGTAACCTATATGTATATGTCGGTGAAAATGGTAATGTTGTATCTAATCCTAAATGGAGTAATGTTGGTAGTATTCAAGGACCAGCAGGACCACAGGGACCTGTAGGACCTAAGGGAGAACAGGGAGAACCTGGTCCTAAAGGTGAACCAGGAGCTAATGGTGCACCTGGGGAACAAGGTCCGAAAGGTGATCCTGGAGAAAAAGGAGAGAAAGGAGACCCAGGTAGTGATGCTTCTGTAACTAAACAGAATGTAGAAGCTGTGCTTACTGGGGATATTACTAGTCATAATCATGATAGTAGATACATATCCAAAAGTAATACTAGTACATATACACCTACTACAGATTATCATCCTGCTACTAAGAAGTACGTTGATGATACTGTAGCAGCAGTAGATGTTACTGAACAAATCTCTGGTAAAGCTGATAAGACTTATGTAGACAGTAAGTTAGATACCAAAGTAGACAAGGAGGAAGGAAAAGGATTAAGCTCTACTGATTTTACTTCGGCTGAAAAAAGTAAATTAGCAAGACTTAATGGTTATGTTGTAAATATGGCCGATAACATGGTTTCCACAGCTGAATTTGGTCGTATTACGTATTCATTTAAGAATGAACAAACAGGTGTTAATGGTAGTACTCAATCTAAAGTAATAGAGATACCAGCAGCTACAACTTCTGCTGCAGGTTTAATCACTGCTGAAGGATTTAATAAACTTACTGGATTACCAACATCAGAAGAAATAGATCAAAAGATTAATACTGCTGTAGGTTCAGTATATAGAGTAAAAGGTTCTGTAGCTAATTATAATGCCTTACCTGCTGAAAATGTAAGTATCGGTGACGTGTATAATCTTGAAGATACAGGGGCTAATTATGTAGCTACTTCAACTACTCCAGATTGGGATAAGTTAAGTGAAACAGTAGACCTTAATGGGTATTTGACTAAGACTGATGCAGCTAGTACTTATCAACCAAAAGGCAATTACCTTACTTCAGTACCTGAAGAATATGTAACCGAAACTGAATTAAATGCAAAAGGTTATGCTACTACTACTCAGGTTAATACAAAATTAGATTCCTCTGCATATACTGCAGCAGATGTATTATCCAAAGTAAAAACAGTAGATGGGGTTGGTAGTGGTTTAGATGCTGATTTACTTGATGGTAAACATGGCAACGAGTATGCTTTAAAAACAGATATATCTGATGAAGTATATATAAGCGAAGGTACACAACCTGATGGCGAACAAGAAATATGGGTTGACTTATCAGACAATACTTTTGATGAATTAGTAGTTACAGAAGCACCTAAAGATGGTAAACAGTATGCTAGACAGAATGGAACATGGGTAGAAGTAGAAGCAGCACCTAAAGATGAAACTGTTAAAATAACTGTTGCAAGTAATCAGTTATCAGATTCTAACATTAATGGTGTTACTATTACTATAGCTTATGGTGAAACTTCTAAAGTACTTACATGGGAAGGAACTGAACTTACTGCCACAATTCCAGTAAATACTACATATACTATTACTTGTAGTGATGTAACTGATTATGCTAAACCACAATCTCAAACATTTATTGCAGAAGCAGGTAATATTAGGATTATAACATTAACTTATAATACCACAATTGTAACAATTAATGTTACTAGCAATCATCCTGAATTACTTTCTAATAAGGTTGATGTAAAGTTATCAGGTTATGTAACTAAAACACTTTCTGGTAATCGTACCTATACTGTAAAAATTCCAACTGGTGCTCAATATACTATTGAGGGTACTGAAGTATCTGTTTTTAGTTCTCCTAATTTTAGGAAATGGGTCACACCAGATTCTATAACTTCTACAGCAAATGGAGTAGCTGAAGAAAAAACATTAATGTATCGAGGAGCTAAATTGAAAATAAAATTAGCAAAAGATATTAGCGGTTTAGCAGACGTATATGTGTATTCTAATACTGTACCAAAGGAAAGTTCCTATACTTTGGTTACAAGGGATACTGATGAAAATACATTTGTATTACCAACTACTGAAACTTGGACTATTGAACCTAGATCCGTAGCAGGATACATCACCCCAGAGATTCAAACTATTCAAATAAGTAGTTTGGATGATGTGAAAGAGGTCACTCTTGATTGGAAACAGATCAATGAAGAAACACACGCTATGTGGGTCCAATTTGACGAAACCACAAGTACCACTACACTAGAAAGAGGTGGTAATTTAGATATCATTACTAACCTTACTAGTAAATTTAAAAGATGTTTAGCGTTACCTCAGGATGATGGTTCTGCTGCTATTGCCTATTTAAATTCTACGGATAGTAATAAATGGGAAGATGGTTCTACTGTTAACCGTACTGGTGCTTATCATTATGTATATTACATGGTTCATTTCCCTAAATATTATTATCGTACAGAACTAGTGAGTATAGGTAAATTCAAATTGTATATATCTGATAGAAAGCTTACCGATTCTTATAAAGAAGAAAGAGAATGTTTGATTGGTGTATTTGAAGCATATAATACTGACGGTAAATTAACCAGCAGACCCGATACGACTAGTACTGGAAATCAAACTATAGAAACCTTTTTCAATCAAGCACAAACCAATGGTTTAAATTGGGGATTGATTGATTATAGAGCCCATAAAACTATTGCTAATTTATTCTGTGCTAAATATGGTAATACGAATATAAGTACAGATAATAGTAGCATACCTTGTTCCGGTGGTACACGTTCTTGGGATGGTTCGACAGGTGCCACAGTGTCATTAGGTAACAGGGATGGAAAGTCTAGTAAAAGTAGTAATTTTTTAGGTCTTGAAGATTGTTATTATGGTAAATACGAATTCGTACAAGGAATTAATATTATTGATAGACAATGGATAGTGTACGATGGAGGTCTTAAGGTAAATACTGACCTTTCCGGTTTAACATCTGCAGGATATACAAATGTAAGACAAATTGTTGCCTCTTCTAGCAGCAATACTGCTGCCTCTTCTAGTAATTGGATTACTGGTATTGCTCACGGAGAATACGCGGATATTATGCCTACTTACGTTAGCGGTGGATCAGACACTACATATTATGCAGACTATTACTATCAAAATACGGGTAACAGGGTTCTGCTGCGGTCGGGTACTTCGGACTATGGGTCTCATTGCGGGGTCTTCTATTCGAATGCTCATTCTGATTCATCGGTTTCGCGTTCGTATATCGGTTCGCGGTTGGGCTTTTATGGAAATATAGTAGTTAAAACAAAAGAAGAATTTTTGGCGTTAGAGCCTGGGTTTAATGGATAAACCTATAAAACTAGAGTATTAACAAAGGCGGGATCTAAAAGAATGGTTTGATTAGATGAAGATGTATTAAAAAGTAAGTCAGGTAATTCAGACAATGAGTCTAATTGCAGAGTCTTCTATTCGAATGCTAATAATGATTCATCGAATTCGAATTCGAATATCAGTTCACAGTGAAATTTTGGAAGTTTTTGTTGTATAAATTAGATCAGCCTCACCCCTTGGTGAAAAATAACAGGTGCTTTGAAGGGACCCTAGTAGTATTGGATGAACGGGTCCTAACACCAAAATAGCTAATGAAACGCATTGGTAATATTTTCAATAGAATTATCGATTTTAACAATCTTGTTCTAGCAGATAAGAAAGCAAGACTTAACAAATCTAAACGTTATGGTATTGCTAAATTTGATAAACATTCACATGAGAATTTATTAAAATTACAAAGGATGTTTATCGAAGGTACTTATAAAACATCTGAATATGATATCTATACTATTATTGCTGATAGAGGTCATAAAGAAAGAGAAATATACAGATTACCTTACTTTCCAGACCGTATAGCTCATCACGCTATAATGAATGTCATAGAACCTTATTTAGTTAAGCGATTTACTTCAGATACTTATAGTTGTATCAAAGGTAGAGGTATTCACTTAGCAGTAAAAAGATTGAAACATGCATTAAAAACAGATCCAAAAAATACTAAATATTGTTTGAAACTAGATGTAAAGAAGTTCTTTCCTTCTGTAGATCAAAAGATTATGATGGATCTATTTAATAGAATATTCAAAGATAAAAGGTTTCTAAATTTAATATCTGAGATAATTTATTCTACAGATAAAGGATTACCTATTGGTAATTATATATCACAATTTGCTGCTAATCTTTATTTAACATGGTTTGATAGATGGGTAAAGCAGGAGTTAAAGATTAAACATTACTTCAGATATTGTGATGATATGGTTCTACTTTCTTCCAATAAAGAAGAATTACATCAAGCATTACAAAAGATACAAGAATGCATGATCTCACATCTTGAATTAGAAGTGAAACATGATTGGCAAATATATCCTGTAGATGATAGAGGAATTGATTTCTTAGGCTATGTTTTTAGACACAGTCATATGAAATTAAGAAAGGATATGAAAAAGAAGTTCTATAGGAAAACTAAATACATTAATTTTAATAAGAAATTCAGGTCTCTATCTTCTTACTGGGGATGGTGTAGATATGGTAATTGCTTTAATTTGTGGAAGAAATTCACAGGAACAAATAATATAAAAGAACTTAAAATTTTATTATTAGGTTATGACAAGAATCGCACATAGTAATAGCATCCCTATTTCTGTTGAATACTTAGGTTTAAATGAATGGGCAGTAAGATGGGACGTTCAAGTAGATAAGGATAAGGAAACTGAAGATGATATTATTCATTATAAATACAATGAACATGTATTTAATCATTATCCTTCTTATGATGAAATAAAGACAGTAGTAAATACAGGACAATTTGACAATGAACAAGCACAAGCTATTAACTTTATTAAAACTATAATTAACACTTCAGTACTTACTGCGGATAAAGCTTTAGAAATGAAAACACTTTACCCTGTATGGGGGAAAGGAGATGCTTCTTATGGTACTTCTGTTACTAAGGGTTTTAGATTTAGAGTAGTAACAAATAATTCAGATATATTGTATGAAGTAATACAGGATCATACGTTACAAGAAAATTGGATTCCTGGAGTAGATACAGCATCTTTGTATAAAGTGGTTGATAAAGATCATGCTGGTACATTAGAAGATCCGATACCTTATATACCACCTATGGAATTATTTAAGGATAAATACTATACACAGAACAGTAAAGTGTATTTATGTATTAGGAATAGTGAAATGCCACTTTCACATGATTTGTCAAGTTTAGTAGATAACTATGTAACTTTAGTATAATATGGGTACAATAAAAATAAAGAAAGATGGAGAGTGGGTAAAACTACCCAATTACGGTATAGAAGAATTTCCTGATGCGCCTTCAGATGGTAAGATATATGGTAGGAAAGATAAACAATGGTCAGAGATTATAGCTAGCAATCAGTATCTTGACTTAACAACTTTATTTCCAAGTGAAAGTGGTACATTATCAGATGAAAACTATCAAAAGATAGTTGATGCAGTAAACAAAGGAATAACAACAGCAAGAATTGAAACGGATCCTGATGGATTTAGCCCGATAACAATTAGTAATTCTACTGAAACATATAGTATTATAACAAATATTTTAACAGTAGACTCCGGTGATCACTCTATAGGGTTAATGGTAACAACCGTAATTATTAACAAGAGTAACAAGACTTATACTTCGGTATCTAATCAACAAAGTTTACAAAATACTGGCTCCGGTACAAAATACCTCTCCGACAACGGTCAATACAAAGCAATAACAACCAGTAGCGGAGTATTACCACAAGAAACTCAGAATAATATTCTTGATGCTATTAATGCTATTAAGTTTACTGATAAGAGTAAAACTACAGTTACAGCACAGGAATACAATAATATTATATCTGCTTTTGATGGTAAGATAACTCCTAATAATGACAATATGTGGAATATCAGTTATGATAAGATGACTCCATCTAAGTTTACATCAACTGGTACAGAAGCACCCATATTTGGTGCATATTTAGTATTCGATGAGTTTAATACTATCAGCATAATTTCTTATTCTACATTTTATGATTACTATTATGCTATAATGGCTAATGCCAATGTAGGAGGCATAACGTTAGAGATAAAAGATGCAAATTATAATTATAAACTTACCTATAAAAATAACACAGGAATACCTGTAACCGGTGGTAGCGGAGTATCTGAAATAACATCATTATCTCAATCCGCTTACGACAAACTTACCGAGAAGAAAAATACTACACTTTATATAATAACAGGTTAACTATGACTAATAAAGATATTAAAAATGCATATGTTGGTACTACTCCAGTAAAAGCTGTGTATTTGGGTAGTACCAAAGTGTATCCAACGATAGCAAATGGAGTATATATTCTTGATGTAGATAACAAACTCTTTAAAAAGGATAAATGGGATATTGAAAATAATTCTAAAGCAATGGGTGTAGCTGTAATAACTGATAATTGTGCTTTTTGTATTCAAATTATAGAAGATGATAGATTATATCATTTTACCACTGATGGACATTTGATTGATGAATTTCCCAGTGTAGTTACTACAAAAGATAGAGAAGTTGCTTTAAAAGATTTTAAAGGTTATTCTAACTCAAATACAATTACAAGCAACGATTGGGATGGAATATATGAGGCGTTATTTGCAGCTTGGGTTGAATGGCCTAATGGCCATACTAATGGTTATGTAGGCTCTTTAGGAGAATGGCAGGAATTGTATCAACACGTGGATGAAGTTAATGAATACTTAGCTTTGATAGATGGAGATCCAATCGATTCGTGTTATTGGTCTTCTACTCTTTATGATACAGAAGCTGTTTGGGTATTTCTAGCATACCCATCCGCTCCAAATTTGTCTGGTGAGGATTTTTTACTTACAAACGATACCACAGCAGTAAGATCTTTTTATCCTATTGATTTATCTACTGTAACAGTGGTTCAATAACCGCTATTAGGTATGTAATGGTCCTCTTTATAAAAGGAACCTTTATTTAATATAATCGTTTACTTTATATATCAAGCTCTAAGTATCATATAATTTTCAGAACGCTAGCATTCTTTTAGATTGTCTAGCGTTTTGTTTTTTCAAAGTCTCACAAATCTTCAATCATGTTTAGATATATAAACGATATTATAATAAAAGCCTCAAGTGTATCAACAGTGAATTATTTTAAAGAACTAATAAATGATGGTCCGATTAAATTTTTTACTTGCATTAGTACTACCTTAGCTAGTGCTATGAGCACTTTCTTTTTACCTATTTGGTTACCAATAGTTGCAGTAGGAATACTAATAATCATTGATATGATATTAGGTATTAGAGTGTCATTAAGTAATGGTGAAAAAATCCAATCTAGAAAAATTTGGTCAACTGTTAAAAAGCTTTGCTTTAGTTCATTAATGATAAGCTGTGGTCATCTAGTAGATGAATACATATTAATATCTGTTGATGCGCATTTAGTTGAAGGATTTGCTGGTCTTGTTGCTGGTGTAGAACTATGGTCAATGGTAGAGAATCTACAAACATTAGATCCTACTGGACCTTGGAAAATATTCAGCAAGTTTATTAAGAAGAAAGGTGAGAAATATTTAGATATCACGATTGACAAAGAAGATTTACCAAAGATTAAGAAACTAGTAAAAAAGATTAAATGATATGAATTATCTTAGAGTATTGATAGTAGCTATTATATCTTACTTAGGAATATCCAATCATGTCTTAAGGAATAAAGTAAATGAGTTAGATGAAGAATTGGGAGATGCTCGTAATAATATTGAATCTTATCAATCAATCCTAAGTAATGAACAAAATGAAAATAGAGTATTAAAACTTAATATAGAAGATTTCAAACATTCTAAAGATAGTTTAATACAAGAGTTATCAAAAACACAAGATCAACTTAAAATAAAGAATAAGAAGTTAAAAGAAGTAATGAGTATGTCCACAGTATTGACAGATACTATAGTAAAGACAATACCTGTGGATAGAAACTTCTGTGTAGAACTTCAGTCAAATCCATTGACTACAATCAAAATAAATAGAATGGATTCAGTTATAACTTGTATTCCAGAAATATATAATCATCAAGATTTATTTATAACCGAAGAAAAAGTATATAGAAAGAAATATAAAAACTGGTTTCAACGGTTAATACATTTTGACTTTAAAAAAGATAAAGTCGAATCTTACAAAATTATCAATTCTAACGATTTAATAAGAGTATTAGATACTCGGGTTATCAAAATTACAAAGTAATTTGCAAAATATTTCAATTTAATATTAATCAATAAATAAATTGAAACTATGCATTTAAGTAGAATATTAGATCAAATTAAACGCCATCCTTCCCCAACAGAAGCTTTAACTAAATTGGGTAAAGCTATGGATAAACATGAAGATAATCTGTTGGAAAAGGGCTTCAGAATACTTAAATCAGAACTCTGTGCTAATGTATATGAAGCTATAAATGGCCCTCACTTTGATGAGGAACATGCTAAATACGCAGTAGAAGGCATGGAAAATGAGGATGGATCAAAAGGCCCTCATTGGACAGTTGAAGAGACAACGTCCATTGCCAATCAAATGGGCATAAATTTAAAATCAGAGAAACACAATAAGTGGGACTGGTATGTAGCCATGAATATGATCTACTCAGATTTTTATAAAGCTGTTGTAGCAATAACTGGTGGAGCTAGTACCAAACATTTTGCAGAACTTACCAAAGCTTGGATTTGTGACAAAGACATCTCAGAAGGCAAGATGTGGCATTACTATGTTTATATAATGTGCGATGATGAAGATAATGATTATAAAGCATATGAACATATGTCTCATGATCGTGAATATGATTCAGATTATAAATATGGTAGAGAAAGAAGATCTTCTGGTAGAATGTCATATCCTTACTCTAGATATGAAATAGAGGATGAATATGAATATTCTGATCGTTATGCTTATCCTGAAAGAAATAGAATGGATAGAGATAGACGTGAAGAAGATATGAAAAGAGACAGAGATTCTCGCAACACATCTGTTAGATATTTCTAATTATCAAAATAAATAAATCAATTAAAAAATAAATCATTATGTTAGAAAACGAAAGAATAATTGTAGACCGTGGTGGTATTGACCCCGGTATCGCTGCTTTGATGCAAAATGCTAATAAAGGTTTTGATCCTGCTGCTTTGATGGCTATGATGAACAACGGTAATGGTATGTTCGGTGGCAATGGTGGTTGGTGGTGGATTTTCATCATCGTGCTCTTCTGGATGTGGGGCGGATGGGGTGGCAACGGCTTCGGTCGTGGCAACCAGGCTGAAACCAACTCCGACTTCGCTCGTTTAGCTGCTATGGGTAACCAGAACAACAACACTGATTTGTTAATGCAGGCTATCAACGGTAACAAGGATGCAATCAATACCTTGTCTACTAACTTGAACTGTGACGTTAAATCAATTGACACAGCATTGTGTTCTATTCAGAATGCAATTGGTAAAGTTGGTGGTGAAGTAGGTTTCTCTGCAGAAAGAGTAATCAATGCTGTTAATGCTGGTGATTGCAATGTAATCAAAGCTATTAGTGACTGCTGCTGCACAACTCAGCGTTCTATTGATTCAGTTAATCTGAATTTAACTCAAATGAATGCTGATAATAGATTATCTATCTGTCAACAGACTAATACATTGCAGAATGCTATTACTTCAGGATTTAACAACTTGTCTAGTGAAAACGCTACAAGATTCAATATCTTAGGTTCTAAGATTGACGCACAGACTCAGATTATCAATGATAAATTCTGTCAGTTAGAAATGAGAGAAATGCAGAATAAGATTGATGCTCTGCGTGATGAAAAGAATGCACTGCAGACTTCTGCCATTACTCAACAGCAGACTCAGAATATTGTAAATCAGATTAAACCTTGTCCAGTTCCTGCATACCTGACATGTAATCCGTACGGATGTAATGGTGGATTTACAGGTTACGGTTATGGATATGGCTACGGTGATAGCTGTTGCGCTTAATAAGAAAGGAGGTTATTATGTTTCCTTTCATGTTTAATCCTTACTTTGGACGTAACAATACCGTTCGTATTTTAGACCAAGTAATACCGAAAATCAATACAATAAGCGTAAGTGATTCAACAGAATCTACAGTTCTGGGTATCTGTCCTAAAGTGTGGTGTAGACTTCCTAGAGAAGGTGTGTTTGTATTAGAGGTTAGACATACTCCTGCCACTGCTAGTGCAACACTTCCTGTGTTTGTATCTACTACTGGTTCAGTAAGCACTGCTTCAAATAACAATAATATACCTGTAGTAAAAGGAGATAGCACACCATTAGTTGGTTCTGAAATCTCTGCTGGTAACAGATATTGGGTTTATTACAATAAATGCGATAATGTTATTCAGGTTATGAATCATTACACTGTGGCTGCAGCTCCAGCTGCCTAATATATTAACTAAGTATATGGGCAGCGAGTAATACCTGCCCATATCTTTTTAAACTTAAAGATATGACATTCTCACAGTTAACGCCGGGTACAAATATACACGTACTCGAGATTACAGGTACTTTTAAAAAGAGTACTACATACAGTTTAGGTAAAGTAGTAAGTGTATCAAAACCCTACGATGAACCATTGCCACCAGGTCAATTCCCAATGCCTATGCAGAATAGGCGTAAGCTTGTAGATTTAGTTATCTCTTGTGACGGTGAGCAGAAGAAACTGTCAGTATCTGAAGATAAAACAATGATGACCGATTCTACCATCGGACTTACTATAGCTACAGATAAAACTCAAATTGTAGATATGGTTAAGCAATCCTATAATGACTGTAAAGTTAAAAAGGAAAGCGTATTAAAATACGATGAAGAGATGAGGAGATGTGAAGACATCTTAAAATTACTTAATACAACTCCGGACATAACAACCAATGTGACAAAAGATTTCAAAGAACTTGATGAATTAAAAGCTGAAGTGAAAGAGCTTAAGCAACTTTTACAAAATGTAACTACTGTTCGTCCAGAGGTTAAAATAGAAACCCCCTCATCTGAGGAGAAACAAATTGAAATCTAAAACACAAAGGTTGGCTATTTAGTCAACCTTTTTTATTTTAAATAAATATGAATATGTATAACAACAAATATGATATATTAGGAAGTACAATTAAACCAAATCCTGCATCTGTTAAATATTGGGCTGATTTAGCATCTAATCCTAATGGTGGTGATTTGAAATATTTTAATGGTAAGGATTGGGTTTATGTAAATAATACAGCCACATCAGATATTAAAGATCTAAGAAGTGATCTTACTTCTGAAATAAGTAGGGCAACTGGACGTGAAAATGAAATTGAAGCTAAGATTGATGCTTTAATTGGAGATGCTCCTGAAATTATGGATAGCTTACCTGAATTAATTGATGTTATTAATAACCATGTGGAACTTATTGAAGGTAAAGTAGATAGACAACCTGGTAAAGGTTTATCCACTAATGATTATACTACTGAGGAAAAGAATAAACTTGCTGGTTTGACTAATTATAATGATTCTGAAGTAAGAGAATTAATCACCGCATTAACTCTTAAAGTAAACGGTTTAGAAGAGAGAGTTGCTGCATTAGAAACACCTGCTGCATAATGGAACTCAGATTAGATAGAATATTTCGCACTAATGAATATACTATTGGGGAGTTATATGTAGATGGTGCGTATATATCGGATACACTTGAAGATCCAGTAAGACCGTTACCTGAAGTATGTCCTAATACACCTAAAGGAATTACATGTAAATGCAAGGAAAAGGTGTATGGGGACACAGCTGTACCTGCTGGTACGTATGAGGTGAAATTAAGCTATTCTAGCCGTTTTAAGCGTATTATGCCTGAGATACTTAATGTACCTCACTTCTTAGGTATACGTATCCATACGGGCAATTCTAGCGCCAAAGATTCCAGTGGATGTATACTGGTAGGTACTTGGGATGGTATGAAAGAAGATTGGATATCTAATTCTACTGTAGCTTATAATAAGCTTATACCCCTACTTCAGAAGGCGATGGATAATAAAGAACAAATAACAATAACAAT
>ERZ840096.206-NODE-206-length-99443-cov-7.480018_pt1 | contig 99443 bp, 84 predicted proteins | sample MGYA00519878_ERZ840096 | MGnify/ENA primary metagenome ERZ840096 (study PRJEB31850, sample SAMEA3708865) | human gut metagenome | biome: human gut; feature: human-associated habitat; material: faeces | place: China | collected 2014 ...
GTACTCTTTTACATCCATTAAATTACTCCTGATCTGTACAAATTCCTGTTTTCCCGCCGTCTATTATACCGGCGAAGTATGAACATTTCTACCAAGAAAAACAGCCGGGATACCCCGACTTCCACAACTTACCCCTCAAGCGGCAAAATCGGCGGAGAAATAATTAAATTGTATCAATTTCGGCGTTTTTTATATCCAGAAAGCGGCAGTTGATTAGTCTACCCGAAAAGCATGAAAACGAGAATTGTCACCGTTTATTGTAAGAAAATCGGTGACAGGAATCGAATCTATGGATTTTCGTTCTGCCCCGGTGCGCTTCAGGTTTCCTGCTCCGCACCGGGGCTTTTTCATTTCAGCAACAAGCGTTATATCGGCGTCTATCTGCCCGTTTCCAAAGGCGGTACCCACGCGAGGGACAACCGCATGAGCCTTTGTCAATCCTGCCAGGCCAAGATCTACCACGACCTCAGCGACCGCTGATCAGGCATCATAATCAAACCGCTCATTGCTGAATGTGAACAGCTCCTTCCCTTCATACCTCTTAAAGATGGCATAGATTGTTTTGAACTCATCAATCGTGATTGCGTGATTTCCAATCGGCAGAGCCAAACTGACCCCCGGCATACCATAAGCATACTGCTTGCGGGTGTTATTTATATGTACCCACCAACACCCGTAATTACCGTGGTAACCTCCGAAGGTGAAGCCCTCGCCCTGCAGCCAATTGAAGAATGGCGCTTTGCAGTCAGCCAAAGATTTATCACAGACGAGAAATGCTTCCGGTTTCCCACCACCGATTTTCAATGTCTTTTCTTCCATAGGATGATCCTCCCGTGATCAATTGATCCATAAAGAAAAGACCCATCGTCCGATGGGTCTCTGAAATCTGTATGACCCATCGTTCAGCCTTTAGCACCTTACCATCCGGCAGGTTGCTGTGCGGTCAGCGGGGCTGTCCCTCGCGCACTCCTTATGGTATTTCCATTATAGCGCGGGGGGTTCTCCATGTCAATCCGGTAGGGGATGAAAATCTCCGGGACCTTTTCGGTCGGGCAACGTCCCGGGGTCACACGCACCAAAATCGCAAAAAAGACATGGAGCTGCTCCACATCAGGGGAACTTTGTCTATTGTCCTGTTTTACTGGTTCTGTTCCGTCTTGCCCTGCGGGGTATTTTGTGATAAACTGGAGAAAAATTTGCAAGGAAGTGATTGGATGTCGCTGCGGGAAAAGCTGCTGCGGGTCGCGCCGGAGGAATGGGAAAACGAGTTCGTCCGCATCCGGCCGATGACCACGCGGGACGACCTGATCTACGCGGGAGACGGCTGCCGCCTGACGGATGAGCAGAGGGAATTTGTGAACCCCGTGTGGTTTTCGCTCGGCCGGGCCTATCTGGCCCCGGAGGATCACGATCCCTGCCTGATCGAAAACGAGCGCCGGGAGCCGATCGGCTTTCTGTGCTTCACGGCATGGGCCGATGCCTACAGCTGGAGCTATTTTCTCGACGTCCGGCAGCAGGGGAGGGGCTACGGAAAGCGGGCGGCGCAGCTGGCGCTCCGCCTGCTCCGGCTGGCCGACCCGGATATGCCGGTCAAGCTGGCCGTGGAGGCTGCCAACACACGGGCGCAGCGGCTTTACCGCTCGCTGGGCTTCCGGCAGCTGCCGGAGCGGGACGGCGACGATCTGGTATACGCAGCTTGTTAAAGAGGTCCTCTTGGACTTTTTTGCCAAGCTGCTGCGGCCCCTTCGGGGCCTCGCAATGACGATTCGGGGGCATTTTCGGTCTGCGATAATGCCGTCAAATTCGCAGCTGCCCAAGGCGCTCACGGAGCGCCGCTGCGATTTGATCTGGAATTTTCCCCAACAGAAAGTCGGAAAAAATGCCGGGCCCGGTTTATGCCGGGTCCGGCGTTTCACGATACAATAACAGAGAGAACCAGGTGACGACATTGCCGCCGTACTGAAATTCGATCCCGTGGCGCTCGGCCAGTGCCGTGACGACGATGCCATGGCTCTCTACGCAGGGGAACATCCGGTCCGGGTGGCGGCAGGGGCCGTCCGGCCAGGCACAGTGCGCGCAGATGGCGCACGATTCCGTGGAAAGCCCGTAGACCTCTGTACCCTGTGCGCGCAGGATGGCGGAGACCTGCCGCGTCAGCTCCTCGTGCGGGCCGCGCGTGGCGAGTGCCGCCTCGGTGTCCGCGATATCCGCGACCTCCGTCAGCGACGTGATGAGCAGGCCCTGCGGATAGGACAGGCAGCGCGCCCGGCACGCCTCCACGGAGCCGACGGCGGGCGGACAGGCCCATGTTTTGTTATAGCGCGGACAGTTCTCGCGGCAGACCGTGCGGATGCGCTCGGAGAATTCCAGCTCCGCCGTTTCGAACCAGACATATTCCGCCAGCGGCAGCTCCGCCAGCTGCGCCTCGACCGCGGCACGGTTCACGCCTTGTCCTCCCGCTTCAGATACAGCAGGTCATAGGACACCGGCGTGCAGAACAGGCGGCGAATTTCCGCCGGGTCGCGTGTCTGACCAAGGATCCACATCAGCTTGGCCACGACGGCCTCAGTCGTCATATCATAGGCCTCCAGCAGGTGGAGATCGTTCTTCAGGTGGAAGCCAACGTCATAGACGGACAGATTGCTGCCCTCGTTCTGCACCTGCGTCGTCATGACAATGGTCTTTTCGGCCTCCATGGCCTCACGCAGGACGCGCTCGAAGCCGCTGCCCTGATAGGACGGCAGGCCGCCGACGCCGAAGCTCTCGATGATGACGGCGTCGTTATGCTCGAGCAGGTACGACAGCATGCCGCAGTCCGCGCCGGGGATCATTTTCATGAGCGCGACGCGCTCACCGAGCTTGTCATAGAACACGGGCGCGGGAAGGGCGGACGGGCGGATATATTCCATCAGGAAGCCGTTCTGCAGCACGGCCAGCTCCGGATAGTTGATGCTGGAGAAGGCCTGCAGGCTGACGGTTCTGGTCTTCCGCGCGCGGGTACCGAGGATGACGCGGCCGTTGAACACGATCATCACGCCACACAGATCCGAAACAGCGCAGCGGAACGCATCGGCCAGATTCGTCTTGGAATCCGTGTTTTCAAACACGATGGGCTTCTGCGCGCCCGTCAGGATGATGGGCTTGGGGGAATACTGGATGAGATAGGACAGCGCCGCGGCTGTATAGGCCATGGTGTCCGTGCCGTGGGCGATGACGAAGCCGTCATATTCCTCATAGCGGGCGCGGATGGCGCGGGCGATCGTCAGCCAGTGCGCGGGAGTCACATTCGTCGAGTCGATGGAAAACAGCTCTTCGCAGGTCACGCTGCACAGAGATGAGATCTCCGGCACGCAGCGCAGCAGCTCCGCCGAGGTGAGCGCCGGGGCAAGGCCGCTCGGCGTGACCTCCGAGGCAATGGTGCCGCCCGTTCCGAGCATCAGAACCTTCTTCATGATTGCCTCCTGTCCGCAGTACAAGCACATTTTGAGGGAAATATTCTGCTGTTAGTATATCATGGAATATCGCCGGACGCAACCGGCGCGATTGACAAAGTCTCTCTTTCGCGGTAAAATAATCAAAGTTATAAAAAGAGGTGAGACAGATGCTTTCTGTTGTGATCCCTGCCTTTAATGAGCAGGAAATGGTCCCCGCGGCCGCCGGGCAGATCGACGGCATTCTTTCGCGCGCCGGGATCCCGCACGAATTGATCTTTATCGACGACGGCTCGCGCGACGCCACCTGGGCGGAGATCCGCGCCGAGTCCGAGCACCGCGATACCGTGCGCGGCGTCCATTTTTCGCGCAATTTCCGCAAGGAGGCCGCCATTTTTGCCGGCCTGCAGGCGGCAGACGGTGACTGCGTCGCCGTGATCGACTGCGACCTGCAGCATCCGCCCGAGAAGCTCGTGGAGATGTACCGGCTGTGGGAGCAGGGCGTCGAGGTCGTCGAGGGCGTGAAGACGGACCGCGGTGAGGAGTCGCTGGCTCACCGCGTGGCCGCGAAGACGTTCTACCGTCTTATCAGCGAGGCGACGCACATCGACATGACGCGCGCCTCGGACTTCAAGCTGCTCGACCGCAAGGCCGTGAACGTGTTGCTGTCCATGCGGGAAAAACGCGCGTTCTTCCGCGCCCTGTCGTCGTGGATCGGCTTCCGCACGGCGGAGGTGCCCTATGAGGTGCGCGAGCGCGCCGCAGGCGAGTCGAAATGGTCGACATGGCTGCTCATCAAATATGCGCTTTCCAACATCACGGCCTTCACGTCCCTGCCGCTGCACCTCATCACGGGCTGCGGCGCGGCGTCGTTCCTGGCTGCGCTTATCGTCGGCATCGTGTCGATCGTGCGTCTGGCCATGGGCCGTGCCGTCACCGGCCTGACGGGCGCCGTGATCCTGCTGCTGTTCCTCAGCGGCCTGATCATGGTCGGCCTCGGCATCATCGGCTACTATCTCGGCAATATCTATATGGAAATTCAGGACCGGCCGCGCTTCATCGTGTCCGAGACCTGCGGCGTGCGGAAAAAAACCTGAAAGCCTGTTGACTTTTTCCGGAATTCTGCTATGATAGTGACACAATGCAATAACCTTATCGAGAGTGGCGGAGGGACTGGCCCGATGAAGCCCGACAACCTGCATTTGCAAGGTGCCAATTCCAGCGATTTTATCGACAGATGAGGACAAAAACCTTGTGCCCTGTCGACAGCAGGGCGCTTTTTTGTATCGAGAAGGTTAGAAGCATGCAAAAATTTCAGGGAAGAAGGAACCTCCAGATGCAAAAAAGAATCTTTACCTCCGAATCCGTGACCGAGGGGCATCCTGACAAGGTCTGCGATCAGATCTCCGACGGCGTGCTCGACGCTATTCTGGCGCAGGACCCCAAGGCGCGTGTCGCCTGTGAATGCTGCGCCACGACCGGCATGGTCATGGTCATGGGCGAAATTTCCACGGAATGCTACGTGGACATCCCCCATGTGGCCCGCGATACCATCTGCCGCATCGGCTATGATAAGCCGGAGTCCGGCTTCAACGGCCACACCTGCGCGGTGCTCACCGCCATCGACGAGCAGTCCGGCGATATCGCCATGGGCGTGAACAGCTCCTTTGACGATGCCGACACCCTCGGCGCGGGCGATCAGGGCATGATGTTCGGCTTCGCCTGCAGCGAAACGCCCGAGCTGATGCCCGCTCCCATCACCTATGCCCAGCAGCTTGCCATGAAGCTGTCTGCCGTGCGCAAATCCGGCGAGCTCGATTGGCTGCGCCCGGACGGCAAGAGTCAGGTCTCCGTGCAGTACGGCGAGGACGGCAGCGTGGAGCGCATCGACACCGTCGTCGTTTCCACCCAGCATGCCGACAGCGTCTCGATCAAAGACCTGCGTGAGGCCGTCATCGAGCGTGTCATCCGCCCGACCCTCCCTGCGCAGCTCATCGATGGGGATACGAAGTTTTATGTCAACCCGACCGGCCGCTTTGTTGTGGGCGGCCCGGCGGCGGACAGCGGCCTGACCGGCCGCAAGATCATCGTGGATACCTACGGCGGCTACGCGGCCCACGGAGGCGGCGCCTTCTCCGGCAAGGACCCGACGAAGGTCGACCGCAGCGCGGCCTATATGGCCCGTTACGTCGCCAAGAACCTTGTGGCGGCAGGTCTTGCCGCCAAGTGCCAGATCGAGCTGGCCTATGCCATCGGCGTTGCCCATCCCGTTTCCGTCCTTGTCGACACCTTCGGAACGGGCCGCCTGTCCGACGCCCGCCTGAGTGAGCTGGTCAGCGAGTGCTTTGACCTGCGCCCGGCGGCGATCATCCGCAGTCTGGACCTTCGGCGTCCGATCTACCAGCAGGTCGCAGCCTATGGCCACTTCGGCCGCGCGGACCTCGACCTGCCGTGGGAGAAGACCGACGCCGTGGAGCGCATCCTTGCCCGAGCATGACCCCGAGCATCGAAAGATCCCTCCCTGCAAAATTTTAATTGACCAGAGGTGTGATTATGAAGCTCTCCCGGAAAATCTGCGACTGTGCCCAATCTCCCATCCGTAAATTCTACCCCTACGCGGTCGCTGCACAGCAGCGAGGCATCCGTATCCACCAGCTGAATATCGGCCAGCCCGATATCCAGACGCCTCCCGCCTTTTTTGAAGCCATCGAGGCCGGCAGGCGTGACGTGCTTGCCTATGCAGAATCCCCCGGCATCCCCGCCCTGCTCGAGGCCATCCGCGCCTATTATGCGCGCATCGGCGCCTCGTTTGAAACGCAGGACATCCTCGTGACCACCGGCGGCAGCGAGGCGCTGCTCATGGCCATGCTGTGCATTCTGGACGAGGGCGACGAAGTGCTCATCCCGGAGCCCTATTACCCGAACTACTTTACGTTTATCCGCATGGCGGGCGGACGGGTGCATCCCATCCCGACTTCGCCGGAGGACGGCTACCGTTACGCCGAGCGCGCCCGCGTCGAGCCGCACATCACGGAAAAGACGCGCGCCATTCTGCTCTCGAACCCCGGCAACCCCACCGGCACAGTGCTCACCCCGGCGGAGCTGCGCCTCATGGCGGATATCGCCCGCGAGCACGGCCTGTATCTCATCTGCGACGAGGTCTACCGCGAGTTTATCTATGACGGCGCAGAGCCTGCCACGGCGGGCAGCTTCCGCGATATCGACGAAAACCTCATTCTCATCGATTCCGTCTCGAAGCGCTTCAGCGCCTGCGGCGCGCGCATCGGTGCGCTCATCTCCCGCAACCGCGGCATCATGCAGGGCGCGCTGAAGCTGGCGCAGGCCCGCCTGTCCGTTGCCACGCTTGATCAGCTCGGCGCGGCTGCGCTCTATGGCGTGGATCCCGGCTATTTCGACGCCACGCGCAACGAATACCGCCGCCGCCGCGACACCTGCTACCGCAAGCTGCTGGAAATTCCCGGCATCGTCACGACGGAGCCGCAGGGCGCGTTCTACACCATGGCAAAGCTGCCGGTGGACAGCGCCGAGCGCTTCCAGCTCTATCTGCTGCAGGAGTTCGAGGACAACGGCGAGACCGTTATGTTCGCCCCAGGCAGCGGCTTCTATGCCACGCCCGGTGCGGGCACGAGCGAGATCCGCATCGCCTATGTGCGCTGCGTTGAGGAGCTGGAGCGCTCCCTGACCCTCCTGCGCCTCGCCATTGAACGGTATAACCAAAAGTAAAAAGCTGGCGGCCCGGGAGGATCCTCCCGGGCCGCCGCGTATGATTGGGGGTATTGATCGTACGCGCCATTGTAGGGGAGCGGCATGCCGCTCCCGGTGATGCACCTGCGGAATAAACAGGCTATCGTTAAAACGGTGAACGCCCCGAATTGTCATTGCGAGGAGCGAAGCGACGTGGCAATCTCGGGAAGGCAGTTGCGATTTCGCCGATAGCTTTCCCACGAAGGGTCGGGTACTGCGAGATTGCACCCCAAGGGCACTTCCTCGCGCTTCGCGCTCAGGGCGCCGCGTCGGCCTTTGGCCTCCTCGCAATGACAAACTTGGAGGCGTTGCGCCAATGAATTTGTGCCGCAAGTATTGCCACCCTGCAAGGCGCTCCCTGAGCGCCGCTACATTTTTCTCTCGCGCGGCGGCCTTGCACAACGAGCGCCGCTACAGACGCAATTGGCGCGTACCATTTCCCCGTCAGCCTGCGCCGTCTGCCAGCGCAGCGGCATAGAACGCATCGATCTGCGCGAACACGGCTTCGTTGCATTGCCCCTGTGCATCGTGCAGCAGGGAGGTGTGTGTTTCACCGGGCAGGAGGACGGTCCGGATATTCGGTGCGTTCTCTTTTTGGCAGGCCGCCAGCAGGCTCGATCCGTCCGCCGGGATGGTATCGTCGTCCGCCCCGTGCAGCACGAGCACCGGCGTGCCGGAAGCCGCCGCGGCCTCTGCGCCGGAGACGTTTGCCGCCGTGCCGAAGCGCAGCTGCTGATCGAGCCACAGGAACGGCACACCCAGCTCCGCGACCGGCCCGCACCAGCGCCGCGCCGTCTGCCGCATCAGGCCGAGCGGCGTATCAAATCCTGCCGCGCAGACGGAGGCCGTCACGTCGTGGCTGCCGCCCAGCACAGCTGCGGCGGCATAGCCGCCCCAGCTGTGGCCGAAGAGCAGAATGGGCAGGTCCTCCTGCTCTGCACGGGTCAGGGCGGCATCCAGATCGAGGGCGGACTGCGCAAGACCGCGCGTGCCGCTGCCGCCGGAGGCTCCGGTGCCGGTCGCATCGTAGGCCAGGACACTGTAGCCGCTGTCCACAAAGTGCATCGTCTCCGGCAGGTATGTCTCCGCGTCCGCGCCAAGCCCGTGGGCGATGACGACAAGGGCTGCCGCATCCTCCGCCGGATAGAGCCAGCCCGTGAGTTGGGCGGAGCCGGAGGAGAACGTGACCGTCTGCCGCGGGTAGTCTGCTGCAACGTCTTCATAGCGCACGGTCAGTCCGTCCGGCTCGTCTGCGCGCCCGAACAGGGCGGCGTTCATGACCTGCACGGCAGCAACGGAGCAGATAAGATAAACTGCCAGCGCAAGGAACAGAATGCGCCGCAGCACGCGGGATCTTCTGGACATAGCGCCCTACCTTTCGAAAAACGGCCGGCCCCTTTATGGGGCCGGCCACTTCATTTTGCTTACTGCTTCGGCTCGCGGACGGTCTCGACCAGTCCGGCCGCAAGGCCTGCAAGGCCCTGCAGCTCCGAGGGGATGATGATCTTCGTGGCCTTGCCGTCGGCAACCTTCTGCATGGCCTCGAGCGCCTTGAGCTTGATGACCTGATCGTTCGGGCAGGCGTCGTTCAGCATCTGCATGGCCTCCGCCGTCGCCTTCTGCACGGCGAGAATGGCCTCGGCCTGGCCCTGCGCACGCAGGATGGCGGACTGCTTCTCGGCATCGGCGCGGAGGATGGCGGATTCCTTTTCACCCTCGGCGACGAGGATCTGCGAGCGCTTCGTGCCCTCTGCCTGCAGGATGGCCTGACGGCGGTCGCGCTCGGCCTTCATCTGCTTTTCCATGGAGTTCTGGATGTCCTGCGGCGGCAGGATGTTCTTCAGCTCCACGCGGGTGACCTTGATGCCCCAGGGGTCGGTCGCCTCGTCGAGGATGGCGCGCATTTTCGTGTTGATGACGTCGCGGCTCGTGAGCGTCTGGTCCAGCTCGAGATCGCCGATGATGTTGCGCAGCGTCGTGGCCGTCAGCGTTTCCATGGCGACCATCGGCTGCTCCACGCCGTAGGTATAGAGCTTCGGATCCGTGATCTGGAAGTAGACGACGGTATCGATCTGCATGGTGACGTTATCCTTCGTGATAACGGGCTGCGGGGGATAGTCCAGCACCTGCTCCTTCAGGCTGACGCGGCGGGCAATGCGCTCGACAAACGGCAGCTTGAAGTGGATGCCGACCTCCCACACCTGCGAGAATGCGCCGAGGCGCTCGATGACGTAGGCGCGGGACTGCTGCACAATGCAGATGTTTTTGATGAGGATGATCAGGATGACCAGGGCGACGGCGCCGATGATGAGATAGGGAACGATCTTTTCCATAATACTCTCTCCTTCGCTTATTTGTTGGGAACGGGGACGGGTGTGACGATTAGCTTGACGCCCTCGATGGTGTCGATCCGCACGACGGTCCCGACCGCAACGGGGCTGCCGTCGGCGCTGCGGGCCGTCCATTCCACGCCGGACAGACGGACCGCGCCGGTCTCATGCAGATTGTCGATGGCCTCCGTGACGATGGCCTCGCGGCCGATGTTCCCGGCGGCGTTCGTGCGGACGGTGCGCGGCCGCAGGTACTTTTTCACGAGCGGGCGCAGCGCGGCCAGCAGCACGACAGACACGGCAAAGAACAGCGTGATCTGCAGCCATAGCTCGGCATGCAGCAGGGCGGCTGCCAGAGCGGCCAGTGCGCCGCCGATGAACCAGACGGTCGTCAGAGCGGTTGTGGCGCCCTCGATCACGGCAAAGACTACGATGAGCGCAAGCCACAGGAACTCCATTCGCATGGCACATTCCTCCTTTCGCTGCTTTCAGTATGACATATGCGGAGACGCTTGTCAAGATAGTGCGAGCAGGAAATTTTCAGCATTGCTCCAGAATATCTGGCAGCTCTTCCAGACGGTGGATCTCAAAATCCGGCACGATGTCCGGGCGCGGAGGACGGCCAGTACGGTTGAACCAGCAGGTGCGCAGCCCCGCATTTCTGCCGCCGAGGATGTCGCTCGTCAGGCTGTCGCCGACGATCATGGCCATCGCGGGGTCAAAGTCCGGGATGCGCGCGAAGCAGTAGTCAAAATAACCCTTTTCCGGCTTGTGGAAGCCCGTGTCCTCGGAAATGAAAATTTCCTGAAAATAGTGGGAGATCCCGGCGCTCTCCAGACGGCTGTACTGCGTATCCGCCACGCCGTTCGAGGCCAAATAGAGACGGAAGCGCGGGGCGAGCCAGCTGAGCAGGGCCTCTGCGCCGGGCACGAACCAGTGGCCGATGCCGAGATAGCGGCGGTAGCGGTTTTCGGCATCCTCGGGGTCGTGGGTGCAGCCAAGGGCCTGAAACAGCAGGGAAAAACGCTCAATGAGCACCTGCTCGCGTGAAATTTCACCGCGCTCAAAGCGCTCCCACTGCTGCTGATTGATGCGGCTGTAGAGCGCGAGCGTCTCCTCCGTGGGGGCGATGCCGAGCTCCCGCAGCGTGCGGATGATGCCGTGGCGCTCCGCTTCGCCGAAGTCGAGCAGGGTATCATCAAGGTCCAGAAACAGATCGCGGATCATGGCAGCAGCACCTTCCCTTTCTCCTGCGCACAGGCCGCAGCGGACATGCGCAGGCGGCGGAATACGATCAGGCAGCCGGCCCAGCTGAGCATCATGACCGGCACGCCGATGTAGGCCGCAAGCTTCACCCAGATGTTCGCCAGCGGCAGGCCGAACAGGAGCAGCGCGAGCGAGCCGACCAGCAGCACCGCGCCGGTCAGCCAGCCGATGCCGCTCACACGGCGCAGAAGGCGCATCTTCGGAGAGGGCTGCGGCGCTTTTCCGCTGCGCAGCAGCGCACCTGCGCGGGCATGGAGCACCAGCAGGTTGACAAGCTCCAGCAGCAGGCAGAGATACATGGCCTCGCGGCCGATGAGCGTGCTGACGCCGAAGCCGATGAGCACGCTCATGATCAGAAACATGCCCGCGCCTCCGGCGGCCAGACAGCCGGTCAGCAGCACGGGGATATCGTGTTGATCCCGCATGAAAAGTTCCTCCTAGTCATTCCGGACATAGCGCGCCGTGCCGGATTCGTCCGTCAGCGTCAGCTCCCGGCCGTCAACGGCCCAGATAAATTCGGCCTGATAGGGCGAGGTGCCCTCCTGAATGTCCGTGAAAAGTGTCTGCCCGTCTGCGTGCCACACGCCGCGGATGGTCCCGGTGTCCTTGCCGCGGAACGTGCACTGCACGCTGATCGTGCCGTCCTGCGCCAGCGTCATGGTCTCGATGAGATCGCCGTTTCCGGCGCTGACCCAGCTGCCGACCAGCTCCTGCGGCAGGGCGTCCGCCTGCTCCGGCGCGGCGCAGGCGCACAGGAGCAGCAGGCACAGCAGCGCTGCGGCGGCCCGCCTCACTGCGCGGCCTCCGCGCCGAAAAAGCGCATGCGGAAGCTCTCCTCGCCGCTTTCCAGCACGCCGCGGACATACTGCGCGTCCGCGTCGGCGGCATGCTCGAGCGTGAGCAGGGCCCCGCGGAAGCATTCGCGGTCATACACGACCTCCAGCCCGCGGAACAGGCCGGGCGCGGCCTCCTGCGCGCGGCGCACATAGGCAACATTGTTCATGTGGCCGTTGTCGTCGATCTCCGCATCCGTCACGCGGACGGCCCCGGCGGCCGTCATCGTCTCCGGCAGCGTCAGGCGGCGCAGGCGCGTTTTCCGCTCCGGTGCATGCACGGGCAGCTCCCACAGAGCGGGGATCTGCCGCAGGTCGATCATGTGCCGCGCCTCGGCATTCACGAGCACCCAGCAGTGCACGGCCGAGCCGATGACCTCGCCGTCTGCGCAGAAATCATAGTCGCGCACGCTCATCACGGGCGTTGGGCTGCGCAGCCAGGTGCGCACGGTCAGCGCCTCGTCCGCAGCGGGCAGACGTGTCAGCTCCAACCGGCTGCGCACGAGCATCCACAGGCTGCCGAAGTCCGCGACCATGCGGTCGTGGCCGATGTTCAGCGCGTCTGCGTGGTCCGTGGCGGCGCGCTCGAGCGCGCCCATCAGCTCTGCGGGTGTCCAGATCCCGTCGTGTACGGGGCGGCAGCTTACTTCCAGAATCTCCTGCATTTCGTTCCTCCGGCTTCTTTGGGGGGCAACACCGCACAATTGCATCTTCGGCCTTCGCCGGATGTTTTTCACCGATCCATCGGTTCGAAAAGTTTGAGGTATTGCGCAGCCGTTGGCGGCTTTGCCGCCTTACGGATGCGGCATGCCCCTTGCGGGTACACAAAGTACATCTGCACTTTTCAAACCTTGTCTCGGCAAAAAATCTCTCGCCGAATGCTCTCGCTGAATCGTGCGGTGCTGCCCTTAATTATGCCTTATTGTAACACGTCTCCGCGGCTGCGTCAACCTCGGGAAAAGGCGGCCCCTGCCCGCAGGCAGGAGCCGCCCGGAGATCAGAAGCGGAAATAGATGAACGGATTATACGATGAGCTGAGGATGAACACAATGCACACGATCAGCAGAAGACCGGAGGCAAGGTCTGCCAGCAGAATGCCCTTCGCGCTCTTCGGCTCCCGGCGCAGCAGCGGCAGACAGCACACGATACCGAGCGGCAGGTAGACGACGGCCTTCAGAAGGGAGACGTTCGTGGCAGCGGCTGCCACCCAGTCCGTCGCCTGCGGGACAAACATGAGCTTCAGCGCATGGCACAGCGACGGGAAATCGGTCAGGTTGAACAGCACCCAGCCGATCAGCACGAAAAACGCCGTATAGAGCCAGCGAACGGCCCTCGGCAGCCGCTCCAGCAGCCGCCCCAGAAACAGCTTTTCCGCCAGCAGCAGAAGCCCGTAATACAGGCCCCAGAACAGGAAGTTCCACTGTGCGCCGTGCCAGAAGCCGGTCAGCGCCCAGACGACCAGAATATTCCGGATCCAGCGGGATTTTTTGACGCGGTTGCCGCCGAGCGGGATGTAGACATAGTCGCGGAACCATGTCGACAGAGAGATGTGCCACCGCCGCCAGAAATCCGTGATGGAAAGGGCGGTATAGGGGTGGTCAAAGTTCTCCAGAAAATGGAAGCCGAACATCCGCCCCAGACCGATGGCCATGTCGCTGTAGCCGGAGAAATCAAAATAAATCTGCAGCGCATAGGCCACGGCTGCGAGCCAGTAGAGCGCGGTGCCGTAAACGGCGCTGTCTCCGGCGTAGATCGTCTCGGCGATGCGGGCGATGTTGTTTGCCAGAATGACCTTTTTCGCAAGGCCGAGGATAAAGCGGCGCAGACCGGCCGCCACATCGTCGATCGATTCGCGGCGTTCCAGAATCTCCTGCTCGACCGTCTCATAGCGGACAATCGGCCCGGCGATCAGCTGCGGGAAGAAGCTGACGTAGAGGAGCAGATAAAAATAGTTGCGCTGGACGCGAATCTCACCGCGGTACAGGTCGATCACATACGAAAGGATCTGGAAGGTATAGAAGCTGATGCCGATGGGGAGCGTCAGCTTCGGCAGTGCGCTCCAGCCGAACAGGGCGGAAAGGTTCTCCGAAAAGAAATTCAGATATTTGAAGACGAAGAGATTTCCGACGAGCAGGACGACTGTGACGATCAGAATAAGCCTCTTGTGCGCGGTGCTGCGCTCCATCAGCAGGCCGCCGCAGTAGGCCGCAAGTGTGGCGGCGAGCATCAGCAGCAGGAAGCGCGGCTCGCCCCAGGAATAAAACAGGAGCGAGGCGAGCAGCAGAACGACATTGCGGTAAACGCGGTTTTTGCTCAGGTAGTAGGCGACGGCGACCAGCGGGAAAAAGGCATAGACAAAGGTGATACTGCTAAATACCATGGCTCAGTTCTCCAGTGCAAAGTCGGGCGAGATATAATAGTCGACATTTCCGATCAGCAGGACCTTCGTGATGTTGTTCCTGCGCAGATAGTCGCTCAGGGAGAAGTCGCTTCCCATATAATTGCGGTAGTAGCGCAGATCGACGGAATATGTCCGGTCAAAGTGGGAGGCCAGCAGCTTCAGAATGGCGTTGTCATAGGATTCGCCGATGACCAGCAGATTTCCCCGGTCGGTCCGGCCGGTGTCAAAGATGATCTCGCCGTCGTCCCCGCCATAGAAGGCGCCGTAGCTGAGCGCAAGCTCGCCCGGCACGGCGTCCTGCCTGCCATAGTCTCCGGCGGGCTCACCGTTGCGTGTGACCGTCATCTCCGGATAGGCAAAGCGATAGACGGTGAAGGGCTCCGAGAAGATGTCAAGCCCCGTTCCGGCCGCCTTGGAGCCGGAAAACTCGCCGAGCGTCTCGGTCGCGGTCGGTTCCAGCGGCGTATCCGTGCAGCCGAGGAGGGGGAGCAGCTCCCGATAGGCGCGGTAGGAGCCGAGATAATTCCAGTGGTGGTCCGTCCGGTAAAAATACTCGGAGAATGCGGCAAAATCGGGGATTTCATATTTCAGCATCCGGTTCTCCGGCAGGTTCAGCATGGAAAACAGCAGATCGTCAGCATAGACCCGCTCTCCGGTCTCAAAGTTGATATCCGTGTCCTTTTCAATGTAGCAGACAAAAAACTCTATGTCAGGATGAGCGGCGAATATGGCGTTACAATTTGCGGCGCGTTCCTCCAGCGTGGGGCGGAGGACCTGCAGATCGCGCGTGTGATACGTCAGGTAATCGGAGAAAAGCTGCACATCGCCGATCCGGTAGTAGCGGCCGCTTTCCAGCACGGGCTTCAGCAGCGCTTTGGTCAGCTTGGACGACAGATCATTATACCGGGCTTTGAAGTGCTCGGCAAAGGGAGTCTGATCCCCCAACGCGGCTTCCAGCTGATCCTGAAACGTGCCGTCGGCGTAGGTCCCCGGCGTCGGCAGAGCCGCACGGTTTGCATAGCGGTTTTCGTAGTAGTTGATCTTCTTCGGGAAGAAGACCGTCCGCGCCAGACCGAGCAGCAGCCCGCAGAGGATCAGCCCCACAAAGACGAAATTGATCCCTTTCTTCCACATGCTGCTTCCCTCCCGATCCGGCATGGGCGATAGCCCGATTTTTCGCCCAATGCTCTCGCTGCACTGTGCGGTGCTGCCCTAAATTATATCATAGGGGGAATGCATTCGCAAGCGGGAAAGCGGAACCGGCAGAAAGCGCTTGCCTTTTGGGGGAAAACGCGGTATAATGGTGCAATCACGCAGCACGGGAGGGAAACGCTTGAAGCTGAAAAAGATGATCGATAAAACGCTGGCGCTTTATCTGCTGGTCGGCGTTCTGAACTTCATCGTCTGCACGGGGATCATGTTTCTCCTTTATAATGTGGCCGACGTCAGCAAGCACTTTGCGCCGATCGTGAACTACGGCCTCGGCAGCATCATCTGGTATCTTTCCTGCAACTATCTGCTCTTCCCCGGCCACAAGACCACCTCGAAGCAGCTGCTGTGCTTTGTGCTGGACATTGTTGTGTGCTATCTGCTGTCGTATTATCTCATCGGGCCGTATGTCTCGCGCCTGCTGCTGCGCTCGCACTCCGTGACGCGCTTCTTCTCGTTCGGCGGCACGGAGAATATCCGCGGCAACTGCGAAATGTCCGTTGGTTCGCTCAGCTATGCGCTGCTGAACTATTTTGGCCAGCGCTACTTCGTCTTCAGCGACCGCTTCGCCGCCCGTAAGGACAGAAATACCGAAGAATAAAGCAATTCCCCGGGGCAGGATGAACCGCTCCGGGGGATTTTTCAAATATTGTATCGCGTCATATGTAGGGGAGCGGCATGCCGCTCCCGGCAGCGCAGTTGCAGCCCGTACAAGCCTCCGTTAAAACGGTAATGGCTTCCGATTTGTCATTGCGAGGAGGCCAAAGGCCGACGCGGCAATCTCAGGCAGGTACTTGCAGTTCGTGCAGTCCACCGTTAAAACAGTAGGCACCAATTGCGTCTGTACGTTTTATCATGCCCTGTGCGAATCGGCAGTGCCTTCCCGAGATTGCCACGGCCCCGTTGGGGCCTCGCAATGACAATTTTGGGAATCTCACGCCGCAGGATGCGTACCTGTTTTTTGCTCAGCCCTCCATGCACCGCAGCACGGTCTCCTCCGGGACGATGGCGGAGATGCCGCCGGGGTACTGCGTGGACAGGCTGGCGGCCGTGGCGGCGAAGCGGCCGATGGCGGTCAGCTCGTCCTCGGTCAGCGCCTCGGGCGCGCGGCCCAGCTGCAGCAGGCGGCTGACGGCGCTGCCGCCGAAGATATCGCCTGCGCCCGTCGTGTCGACCGGCAGGACGCGCGGCGCGGCTACGCGGACGGCTGCCCCGGCATTCTGCAGCAGGCAGCCCTTCGGCCCGCAGGTGACCATGGCCAAACGGACGCCGAAGTCCGCAAGCAGGCGCGCTGCGCCCTCCTCGGGGCCGCAGTTCCAGAGAAAGCGCACCTCGTCATCGCTGATCTTGACGATATCGGCCTGCCGCAGGCCCCAGAGGATCTGCGCTTTCGCCGCATCGGCATCCGGCCACAGCGGCAGGCGGAGGTTCGGGTCGAAGCTGAGAAGCTTGCCGTGCGCGGCGGCGTAGGCAACGGCCTGCTGCGTGGCGGAGCGCACCGGCTCCTGCGTCAGACTCAGGCTGCCGAAGTGGAGCAGACGTGCCTCGTCCAGCAGCGAAAGATCCAGCTCGTCAAAGCGGAGCTGTGTGTCCGCGCCCGGCTTGCGGGCAAAGCTGAACGCGCGCTCGCCGCCGGGGCCGAACGTGACGAAGGCCAGCGTTGTGAACACGGACGGATCACGCACGATGCCCTCCGTGCGGATGCCGGCCTGCGCCAGTGTGGCGCACAGAAGGTCGCCGAACGTATCCGCGCCTACCTTGCCGAGCATGGCACCGCTGCAGCCGTAGGCGTGCAGGGCGGCCAGAAAATTCCCCGGTGCGCCGCCGGGATGGGCGGCGAGGGTGGGGTAGCCGTCGCGGTCCGTGTCGACCGTGGCAAAATCGATCAGCAGCTCCCCGAGTGCAATGGCGTCCAGCATGAAAATCCCTCCGCATCAGAATGAAAGATAATAAAAGATGTAAAGCAGGTGCTGCCGGAATCAGATCCCCAGCTTTTCCAGTGCAGCCATGCGCAGGGCAAGGCAGAAGATCTGCATGGCCTGCTCCAGCTCCTCCACGGGCGGGAAGCTCGGCGCGATGCGGATGTTGCTGTCGGCGGGGTCGTTTCCGCCGGGGTAGGTCGCTCCGGCGGGCGTCATGGTCACACCGGCCCCGGCGCACAGAGCGAGCGTGCGCTTCGCCGTACCGGGCATGGCGTCGCATGAGACAAAGTAGCCGCCCTTCGGCTCCGTCCAGCTCGCGATGTTGAGCGGGGCGATACCGCGCAGGGCTGCCAGAACGGCCTCGAACTTCGGGCGCAGGATGGCGGCGTGGCGCTGCATGAGCTCGAGCACATGGGCCTTGTCCTGCAGGAAGCGGACATGACGCAGCTGGTTGACCTTGTCATAGCTGATGGTCTGCGCGCCGAGCAGACCGGAGAGGTATTTCAGGTTCGCCTCGGACGCCGCCATGACGGCCACGCCCGCACCGGGGAAGGTGATCTTGGATGTTGAGGCAAATTCATAGACCATGTCGGCGTTCCCTGCCTCACGGCACAGCGTGAGCATGTCGCGGAAGGGAACGAACTCGCCGTAGACCTCGTGCAGGCAGTAAGCGTTGTCCCACATCAGGGCAAAGTCCGGCGCGGCGGGGCGCAGGGCGGCCAGCCGGTCGACGACGGCGTCGGAATAGACGATACCCTGCGGGTTGGAGTATTTCGGCACGCACCAGATGCCCTTGACGGCCGGGTCGCGCACGGCGGCCTCGACGGCGTCCATGTCCGGGCCGTCCGGCGTCATGGAAATGGGGATGAGCTCCATGCCGAACGACTGCGACACGCGGAAATGGCGGTCATAGCCCGGCGCGGGGCACAGGAAGCGGACGACGGGCTCCTGCGACCACGGGCGCGGCGAGTGCAGCAGGCCATGCGTCCAGGCCTTGGCGATGAGGTCATACATGAGGTTCAGGCTGGCGCTGCCGCCGACGAGGACCTGCGAGGGCGTCACGCCCAGCAGCTCGGCAAACAGGCGCTTGGCTGAGGGAATGCCGGTCAGCTCGCCATAGTTGCGCACGTCGAGCGCGCCGTCGAAGCAGTCCTCCGGAGACTGCAGCACGGTCAGAATGCCGCTGACCATGTCAAGCTGCGTGCGGCTCGGCTTGCCGCGGGCCATGTTCAGAGAGAGCTCCTTCGCCTTCCAGGCCTCGTACTGCTCCTGCAGCGCGGCATATTCCGCGCAGCGCTCCGAACGGGTGTAGTCTGCATAGGGCTTCATGATGTGACCTCCAAAAAATTTTTTGGTTTGCCCTCATCTTACCGCGCAGCGGGCGGAATGTCAATCGGTTTCCTGCATTCTTTGCATGAAAAAAATCGCTTTTTTGACGGCGGACGCAAACTATGCGAATTATTTGCAGCGCAACTTGCAAAACAGCCGGATATCTGCTATGATAAATCGGAATTCGCCTGAATATGAGAAGGAGACGGTGATTTTGGCACAGATCGACCTGACGACGGGCTCCATTCCCAAAACGCTGCTGCGCTTTGCGTTCCCCATGATCTGCGGGAACCTGCTGCAGCAGCTTTATAATGTAGCGGACACGCTCATCGTCGGCCGGTTTCTTGGCTCGGATGCGCTCGGCGCGGTCGGCTCGTCCTATACGCTCATGACGTTCCTGACGTCCATCCTGCTCGGCCTGTGCATGGGCAGCGGCGCGCTGTTCTCCGTCTGTTGGGGGCAGCGGGACCTTGCCAGACTCCGGCGGCAGACGCATGCGGCCTTCGTGCTCATCGCGGTGTGCACCGTCGTGCTCAATGCGGCGGCCTTTCTGCTGCTCGATGCGATGAAAACGCTCCTGTCCGTCCCGGCGGAGGTCTGGCCCCTGATGCGGTCGTATCTGTTCGTCATTTTCTTCGGCATCGGCGGGACGTTTCTTTATGATTATTACGCCTCGCTCCTGCGCGCGGTGGGCAATTCGCTCGTCCCGCTCCTCTTCCTTGCGGCGGCAGCCGTGCTCAACATCGCGCTTGACCTCGTGTTCGTGCTCGTGTGCCGGTGGGGCGTGGAGGGCGCTGCGGCCGCGACGGTGCTGGCGCAGTGGCTCTCCGGCATCGGCACGGCGGTCTATACCCTCGTGCGCTGTCCGGAGCTGCGCGCCCGCCGGGAGGAGCGGCGCATCACCGGCAGCATGCTGCGGGAGCTTCTGAGCGCCTCGGTGCTGACGTGCCTGCAGCAGTCCGTGATGAACCTCGGCATCCTGATGGTGCAGGGGCGCATCAACAGCTTCGGCCCCGTGATCATGGCGGCGTTTGCGGCTGCCGTGAAGATCGATTCGTTTGCCTATATGCCGCTGCAGGACTTCGGCAATGCGTTCTCCACGTTCATTGCACAGAACTACGGCGCGCAGCAGCCGGAGCGCATCCGCCGCGGCATCCGCACGGCCGTGATCCTGTCGTCGGTCTTTGCCGTGTGCGTCTCGGCCTGTGTCGTGCTGCTTGCCGCGCCGCTGCTGGGCCTGTTCCTGCAGCCGGGCGAGACGGAGATCCTGCAGGCGGGCGTGACCTACCTGCGCATCGCGGGCGCGTTCTATGTGGGCATCGGCGGGCTGTTCCTGCTCTATGGCCTGTACCGCGCCGTCGGCAGACCGGGTATGTCGCTCGTGCTGACGGTCATCTCGCTCGGCACGCGCGTGGCGCTGGCCTACGCGCTTTCGGCCGTCCCGGCCATCGGCGTCGTGGGCATCTGGTGGTCCATCCCCATCGGCTGGGCGCTTGCGGATCTCACGGGCGTGCTCGTCTGGCGGCGCGCCGGGCGAAAGTTGACAGAAAATTCACACCTCGGCGCGAAAATGCGTTGAAAAGCCCTGTGTGGTGTGATATGATTGGAGCATCATTCGGAAAGCGAGAAACATTATGGATCTGGAACACAACGAAAACGAAGAACTGGAAGTGACCCCGGCCGAGCCGGAGGCGGCCCCGGAGGCCGAACCGGAAACCGCGCCGGTCCCTGAGACGGAGCCGGAGGAGAAGCCGGAGGAAAAGAAGCCCGGCATGTCCAAGGGCGCAAAGATCGCCATTTTCCTGGCGGCGCTGGCCCTCGTGGCGGCCATCGCGGCCTGCGTCCTGCTCCTCACGGGGCGCAAGGATCACCCGGCCGGGACGGAGGCTCCGCAGACGGAGGCGACTGAGGCAACGGACGGCACGACCGAGACCGTCGCAGACAAGACGCTCGAAGCGGGCGAGGAGGTCACGACGACCTACGGCAAGGCGGCCAACCTCATCGACGCCGACAACTTCGGCAAGAACGCCGTCACGGACAACGCAGCCTATACTACGGGCACGGCGGAGGCCGGCGACGTGCAGATGCGCACGGTCGTTGCGCGCGACGCGACGGGCTACTGCCTGACGAACGCCGATCTGCAGATCTACTACTGGATGGAATTCTACCAGCTCATGAACAACTATGGCTCCTATGCCTCCATGCTGGGTCTGGACTACACGAAGGCGCTGGCCCTGCAGGACGCCCCGAGCGGCGGAACGTGGGAGCAGTATTTCCTGACGAGCGCCACGAACAACTTCGCCGAGATCCGCGCCCTGTATCTGGCGGCGCAGGAGGCGGGCTATGAGCTGCCGGAGACGGAGGCCAAGTCCATCGAGGACGTGCTGGACCCGGAGGGCAGCTTTGCCAAGAGCGCGGCGGACAACGGCTATGACGATGTCGATGCCTATCTGCAGGTCAACTTCGGCAAGGGCGTCACGACCGAGATCTATCACGACTATCTGCTGACGTATTATACGGCGGTGAACTATTATAAGAACGTGCTGTACGGCGAGTCTGCCAACGCGCTGACGGATGCCGAGATCGAGGCCTATTATGACGAGAACGCCCAGAGCTATATCGATCAGGGCGTGACGAAGGTCAACAACGTCTCCGTCCGCCACATCCTCATCCAGCCCGAGGGCGAGAAGGACAGCGACGGCAACTACAGCGATGAGGCGAAGGCAGCGGCCAAGGCGGAAGCCGAGCGCATCCTTGCCCTCTGGCAGGCCGACCCCACGGAGGACAACTTCAAGACGCTTGCGCTGGAGTACAATCAGGACCCCGGCTCCAAGGACAACGGCGGTCTGTATGAGGACTTCCAGCCCGGCAAGATGGTCACGGAGTTCAACGACTGGTGCTTCGACGAGAGCCGCCAGCCCGGCGATTGTGAGATCGTCGAGACGACCCATGGCTACCACATCATCTATTTCATCGGCCAGACCGAGACCCGCGCCTGGTTCGACACGGCGAAGGACGACATGGCTTCCGCCGCAGCCGGTGAAAAGATCACAGAGCTGAAAACAAAGTACCCTGTAGAGTTCAACTTCAATAATGTCGTGATCTACGACCTGCTGAGCGCTTCCGTCTCGGCATCCTGACACGAAGACAGACCGGGTGCGCCGCGGCAGCAGCGGCGCACCCGTGCTGAGCTTGTCAAAAAAGAATTTTTGACAAGCTCTCAAACGAGACCCGTTTCACTGGGCTCTCGTTTGAATGGGGCAGCGGCTCGCTGCAGCGCACGAAGGGCACGCCTGCGGCGTGCCCTTCGCACGTTTGCGAGCCGAGCGGTATTTTCTCCGACGTACACGCCGCCGGAGAAAATGATTTCCATTTTCTTTGCGCCTGCGGGCGCAAACTCTGCGAGGTTTTTTCGACAGTCTGCCGGGTGCGCCGCGGCAGCAGCGGCGCACCCGTACTTTTCCAGCCTTTGAACCGAAAGGAGAGAACGAACCATGCAGGAAACGGAATTCCAATTTGCGGGCGCGCAGGGGACGGAGCTTCCCGCGCGCCTGTGGCTGCCGGACGGGCAGCCGCGCCTCGTGCTGCAGATCAGCCACGGTATGACGGAGCACAGCGGGCGCTACGACACGCTGGCTGCCGCGCTGGCAGAGCATGGTATTGCCTGCGCGGCCTTTGATCTGCGCGGGCACGGCCGCAATCCGGGCAGCCGGACCTGCGCCGACATGGGGCCGGACGGCTGGGAGCGGTCGCTTTCCGATCTGCAGCGCTTTTGCGGGAAACTGCGGGAGAGCTTCCCCGGTGTGCCGTTGGGAATGCTGGGCTTTTCACTCGGCTCCTTCCTGCTGCGGGACGCGCTCTGTCGGGGCATGGCCGCTCCGGCGGGGGTGATCCTTGCGGGAACGGGCACGCAGCCGGGCGCGGTGCTTGCCGTCATACAGGCGATCGTCCGGGGCCAGCTGCGCCGGGCAAAGCCCGGCGGTACGACGCCGCTGGTGCAGAAGCTTTCCTTTGGCGCCTATAACCGGAAATTTGCGCCGAACCGCACCCGGGCGGACTGGCTCTGCGCCGACGAAGAAGCGCTCGACCGCTACTGCGCCGACCCGCTGTGCCGGCCGGATATCTCAGCGGCGCTGTTTCTGGAGCTGCTGAGCGCCATGCGCCGCACCGGCGGAAAGCGCGCGCTTGCGGGCTGGAACCGCTGCCCAATCCTGCTGCTGTCCGGCGCGGACGATCCTGTCGGCGCGATGGGAAGCGGCGTAAGGCAGCTCGGCGCGGCGATGGAACGGGCGGGACTCCCCGTGCAGACGGTCCTGCTGCCGGGCGCGCGGCATGATATCTTCCATGAGGAGGCGGGCGGCGCCGCCGCGCAGGCGCGCAGCCGCATTCTGCGCTTCTGCGAAACGATACTGGCGGAGTCGGAAAAGCCGCGGAATCAATCGCCTGCGGAGAAATAGGGGCGCGGAAATAGTTCCCTTCCCACAAAAACCGGAGACCCGGCGAAAGCTGCTGTGAAGTGCTTCCGCCGGGTCTCCGGCTGATTTTATGGCGTTATTCCTCCGTCAGCAGATGACGGGCCAGCTCTTCGTTCTCTGCGGCCAGCTCCCGCAGGCTGCGGATATTTTCGGCCTCGAACATCTGCTCGGCCATGGCCGTGTCGATGAGGTCGCACAGCGAGGCGGCGCTTGCCTCCTCCAGCGGGAGGTAGAGGTCCTGCCCGAGGTAGTCGAGGAAGCCGCTGACCTTCGGGTCGTAGACGACGCCGACCATCGGCACGCCCTGCCCGGCGGCAAAGATCAGCGTGTGCAGCCGCATGGCGATGACGAGCGACATCCGGCGGATGAGCGCCACGATCTCCGTGCCGTTGCTCCCGGCCTCCAGCAGCAGATACGGGCAGCGCAGCTGTGCGGCGACGGCGTTCAGCGCGGCGCGGTCACGGGCCGGCTCCATGGCGTAGAGCACCGGTGTCAGGCCGTACTCCCGGTGGGCGTATTCCGCCGCGTTTGCAAAGGCGGCGATGTGACGGTCGAAGTCCTTCCACGGGCGCAGGGCGAACAGGGCGTAGCGCGTGCCGTCTGCCAGACCGCTGCGGTGCAGGAAGCTGCGGATGGCGGGCGTGTCGCCCGGATCGATCAGCAGGGCGGGGTCTGCCGTCAGGCGGATCTCCGGCGTCGTCACGCCGAGGGCGCGAAGCGTCTCCTCGGAGTAGCGGTCGCGCAGGGAGATGATCTCGGCATAGCGGTTGAGCGTTTTGGCGGTGCGTTCGCAGTTGCGCGGGCGCGAGACGGGGCCGACGCCGCAGCCATAGAGCATGACGCGGCAGCCCGCGCGGGCGGCCATGCGGATGCTCGAAAGGTAATAGAGGAGCGAGCGCGTGCTCGTGGTGTCCTGAATGAGGGTGCCACCGCCACTGAGGTAGAGCTTCGCGTGGCGCATCCTGCGGCGGATGGCGAGCAGCCGGAACGTATAGAGCGAATCGACGCAGGCGGCCGCGCGCGTCTCCTTCGGCGTGCGGCTGAGGGCGCAGATCGGCAGATCAGGGTCGATGTGGCGCAGCTGGGCAACGATGGCGTCGAGAATGGCGTTGTCACCGCCGTTGCCCTTGCCGTAGGCCCCGCAGATCACGACGCCGTCGCGCTCGAGCTTCGGGCGGCGGAAGCGGCGGATGATGATCTCGTAATAATGCTTTTGCTTTTCGACCATGGCCTGCACGGAGAAGTTGCGCTTCGTCTTTTCATAGAGCGCCTCGCCCATGCCGCGGCGCTTTGCGGCATCTGTCGCCAGCGTGAGCATGTGGGCCGTGAGCGCGGAGACATCCTGCGGCTCGAACAGCAGGCCGTTTTCGCCGTCGTCGATGAGGTAGGGCACGCCGCCAACGTTCGAGGCGATGGTCGCGCAGTGCATGCGCGCGCCCTCCGTCAGGGCATAGGGGAAGGTCTCGGACAGCGACGTGAGCACATTGACATCCAGTGCCTGATAGAAGCTGTTGACGTCCTCGAGCCAGCCGGGGAAGAATACCGTGCCCTCCGGACACAGCTCCTTGGCCAGCGCGCGGATCTCTCCGGCCTGTTCACCGTCGCCCGCAATGACAAGGCGGATGTCCGGCGCCTGCTTCACGGCCGCGGCAAAGGCGCGCACGAGCGTCGTCATATCCTTGACGGGGGAGATGCGGGCGGCAATGCCGAACACGACGGTTTTGTCCGTCGGCGTCAGGCCGATGCCGCGCAGCCACTCATCCCGCGGGACGGTCTTGAGCGGGGCGGAGAAGTCGACGCCGTTATACAGCGGGAAAATGCGCTGCGGGTCGAACCCGCGCGAAATAAGGAGCTGGCGCATGCCGTCCGAAACGCCGATCCACGCGTCAAAGCGGCGCAGCGCGACCTTGTTGATGTTGCCGTAGGTCAGCGCGGCCAGCGGGCGGCCGAGATAGTCGAGCCGGTAGTCGCTGTGGATGGTGGAGATGACGGGGATGCGCGCCTGCCGCTGCACGAGCGCACCGATCATGTTCGCGCGGGCGCCGTGGCAGTGCAGCAGCTGGCAGTCGTCGTGCCGGATGATGGCAAGGATGCGCTTGCGCACCGCCATGGGGTTGCTGCCTTCAATGACGGTCGTCGGGATGCCGAGACAGCGGGCCTCCTCGGCGAACGGTCCCTCCATAAAGCAGATCAGGTGGACATCCTCCGTGCGGTTCAGGCCCTGCAGCAGGGAAAGAACGTGCGTTTTCGCGCCGCCGACATCACCGCCGGAGATCAGATGGATGAGTTTCATACGGTCATACCTCAAAATGGGCAGATCAGCTTGTCAAAAAAGTCTCTGCGGGCTTTTTCGCCAAGCTGCTTTCAGAATTGCAAAATAAGTTTTTGTGTTTTTATTTTGCAATTCTGCCGCTGCGGCGGGTAATTTGACGCGAAAGGAAACCCTGACGGTTTCCTTTCACACTATCCTTCCCTCCGAAGCTTTTGACTTGGCAGGTTTTTGACAGCCTGATATCACTTGTGCCTCTTGTTGCCTCTTGCAATTCCATGGCAAATCTGATAGAATCAGCTTGCCTGAATATTCATTATAATATATTTTGCGGAAAGAAGCAATCGGATTTCTCCCGTTTTTTCCGCCAACTGGAGGTTATCTTATGAAAATCGTCAAGAACGGCCGCCTGTTCGGCAAGCTGAACATCGTCGATGTACTCATCCTGCTTGTCGTGATCGCCGCTGTGGCCTTCCTCGCCGTGCGCATGGTGGGCGGAAGCGGCGGCGAAACGATCGCTGCCGACGAGCCGAGTGCGCAGGCGAACCTGCGCTACACCGTCCTGTGCGAGGACATGCCCCTGATGCAGGCGGAGAACGCCGTGACTGCCGTGACGGCGGAGGACTATGAGCTGAAGCTTGACGACGATTCCATCCTTAAGGTCAGTCCGAATCAGATCTTCAACAGCAACAAGTTCCAGGATGCGCAGATCACCTCGGCGGAAATTCTGCCGCAGGACGACAGCGCAGACGGCCAGCGCGTGACGGTCCGCTTTGTGATCGAGGCCGCTGCCAAGAACACCGTCGGTTCCTTCGTCGTCGGCACGCAGGAGGTCCGCATCGGCCGCGACTATACGGTCAAGACCGTGGATATCGAGATGCTCGGCACGGTCAGCGCCATGGAGAAGCTTCATGGATGAGCTGCTGAGGACCAGTCTGCTCTGGCGGCTGTTCGCGGCGCTTGCGGCCTTGTACCACCGCACGTTCCTGCCGCGGATGTTTGCGGCGATCCACCGCGCGTTTGCGGAGTCCTTGCCCGGCCGGGCGCTGCGCCGCCTGCTCGGCGGGCAGCCCGCCGTGGAGCGCTCGGCCTACCGCAGGCTGATGGACCGCGGCAATGCGTGGCTGTGCGGCATCGGGGCGCGCGTCGTGCCGGTGCTGGAGGACAGCCTTGCCTACCGCATTTACCGCCGCGTCATGGGCGCGCTGCGCAGCAGCCTCCTGCTCGGCTGGCTGTTTGCGGGCGGCATGACGGGCTTTCTGCTGTTCCTGTTCTCGTCCTATGCGATCATGGACTACCTGCTGCGCGATGTGCTGCAGCTGGCGGCCATCGCCTCCGTCTGGGATGAGCTGCTGATGCTCTTCTCGCTCGTGTGGGTCATCCACCGCCGCGTCGACACGAAGCGTCCGCTTACCAGCACGGCCAACGGCATCGGCCTGTGGATCGCGTTCTATCTCACGGTGGGCGTGCTCCTGCTGATGACGGTCCGCCCTGCGCCGACCGTGAATTTCACGGGCTTCCGCGCGAGCATGGAATATCTGGCGGTGTTCTATCTTGTCACGCATCTCATCCGCGACGAGCGCGATTTCCGTGAGATGTACCTCACCATGGTCATCATTGCCACGGTGCTGGCCCTGCACGGCATCTGGCAGTTCATCATCGGTGTGCCCATTCCTGCAAGCTGGACGGACGCCGCCGAAGGCGCGGTGCGCACGCGTGTCTACTCCATCTTCAGCAATCCGAACATTATGGGCGCCTATATGATCCTGTTCGCGCCGATGACCATCGGCCTTGCCTATGCCTGTGAGCGTCCGTCGCAGAAGGTGCTGTTCTGGCTGTGCGGTCTTGCCATGTGTGCGGGCTGCCTGTTCACGATGTCGCGCGGCGCGTGGCTCGCGCTGGCCATTGCGGCCGTGCTGTTCGCCCTGCTCATCGACCGCCGCCTGCTGGCCCTGATGCTCGTGTGCGGCGCGGTGGCCTGCACGCTGCCGTTCGTGCGCAGCCGCATCGGCTATCTGTTCACGCCGCAGTTCGCGGACTCGAACGCCCGCGGCGGCCGCGCGAAGCGCTGGGCCACGGCCATCGGCTACCTCAAGGCCACGGATCCCGTTTTCGGCATGGGCTATGGCATGTACGGCGGCGCCGTCGCGGTGCAGAATCCCGTCCTGCCGTGGGTCGAGTATATGTATGTTGATAACTATTACGTCAAGATCCTCACGGAGAACGGCATCGTCGGCGTGACGGCCTTCGGCATGATGCTGCTTGGCCTCGTCGGCAACGGCCTGCGCGCCTGTGTGCGCACGGCAAAGACCCGCTGGTCGCCGCTTTGCGCGGGCATGCTGTGCGGCCTCATCGGCGTGCTGATCCACAGCGTGTTTGAGAGCATCTGGGAGGAGCCGTATATGATGGCGCTGTTCTTCGCCGTCGCAGCCATGCTGGCCTGGGCCGGCCTGCTGCGCCGCCGGACACAGGAAACCGCCTGAAAGCATACGTTGTAAAAATGCTGTAAAATATGTTGGAATCCCAACATATTTTGCAGCGTTTTTTATTTTTCTTGCAATTTATGAAAAATCCTTGGAAAAAATGTGAAAAAATATTTAAGAAAACACTTGTTTTTCCGACGCGGACGTATTACAATGGGGGAACAATACTGGCGCTGGCCGGTTACATCATATAAAGGAGGAAAACGTATGAAAAAGAAGCTGAAGCAGCTGCTTGCGCTGGTCCTGACCCTTGCGCTCGTCATGGGCTTCGCGCTGCCGGCCGCCGCGGCCGATCCTGGCCCCAGGGTCACGATCGAAAAGGTCAGCAATGACGCCGTGACTGCGGAACCGGAAATGCATACAGCCGAAACGAAGGAAGATACGCCGCAATATGCAGACACCGACATGGTCCGTGTCTCCATTACGCTGGCGGGCGCTTCGACCATCGACGCGGGCTATGCCACGCGCAGCATCGCGAACAATGCTGCGGCGGACATCTACCGCACGGGTCTGAAGGTCCAGCAGCAGGCGATGGCACAGCGCATCTCACAGGATGTGCTCGGCGGCGAGGCGCTCGATGTCGTCTGGAACATGACGCTCCTGACGAACACGATCTCCGCCAACGTGCCCTATGGCAAGATCGAGGCGATCGAAGCGCTTGACGGTGTGGCTTCCGTCACGCTCGAGAACCGCTATGAGCCGGATGTCGTCTCCACCGGCGATGCCGATCCCGACATGGCTACCTCCGGCGCAATGATCGGCTCCACGGCCGCCTGGGCAGACGGCTACACCGGCGCGGGCAGCCGCATCGCTGTCATCGACACCGGTACGGACACCGACCACATCTCCTTTGACGGCAAGGCGTTCGAGTATTCCCTCGAGCAGCTGGCTGCCGATGCGGGCAAGAGCAAGGACGAGTTCGTCGCCTCTCTGGATCTGCTCGGTGTTGACGAGATCGCCGCTGTTCTGCCGAAGCTGAACATCAGCAAGCTTGTCCCCGATGCGAGCAAGCTCTATCTCACCAGCAAGCTCCCGTTCGCGTTCAACTATGTGGACGAGAACTTCGACATCACGCACGATAATGACAAACAGGGTGAGCACGGCTCCCACGTCGCCGGTATCGCCACGGCGAACCGCTATGTCTCCGACGGCAAGGGCGGCTATGAAAAGGCGCTCGATTCCGTGTTCGTGCAGGGCGTTGCCCCCGATGCCCAGCTCATCACGATGAAGGTCTTCGGCAAGGGCGGCGGTGCATATGATTCCGACTACATGGTCGCCATCGAAGACGCCGTGATGCTCGGCTGTGACGCCGTGAACCTGTCTCTCGGCTCCGGCAACGCGGGCTTTACCACCCCCGATGCGAAGTATCAGAGCATCCTGGATAAGCTGGCCGAGACCGATACCGTCGTTTCCATCTCTGCAGGCAATTCCTCCAGCTGGCCGGAAAACTCTGTTAACGGCACGGGTGCCCTGTATCTGGACGATGTGAACTTCGCCACCGGCGGCTCCCCCGGCTCCTACAAGAACTCCTTCGGCGTGGCCTCCGTGGATAATTCCGGCACGACCGGCTACTCCTTCTCCTATGGCGACGGCGCGAAGGTCTTCTACACCGATACCGCGGACAGCGGCTATACGAACAAGGCCTTTGCAACGCTCGATACCTCTGCCGACGGCAGCGGCACCGAATATGAGTATGTCTACTTCGAGAACACCGGCGCGGATGCCGACGGCAACAGCCTCCTGACGGACTATGCCGACGTCGTCTCCGGCAAGATCGCCTTTGTCTTCCGCGGCACGAGCTCCTTCTATCAGAAGCACATGGCCGTAGCTGCAGCGGGCGCCGCCGGCGCAGTCGTCTGCAACAACCAGGCAGGCGTGATCCGCATGGATCTGTCCGACTCCACCGCGACCATCCCGTGCATCAGCATCCTGCAGACGGAAGCGGCCGACATCAAGGCGGCCTCCACCCCGGTCTATGCCGAGGACGGCACGACCGTGCTCTACTACACCGGCAAGCTGACCGTCTCTGGCAAGATGGGCACGAGCGCCGGTTCCTCCGATTCCTACACCATGAGCGACTTCAGCTCCTGGGGTGTTCCGAGCGATCTGAGCATGAAGCCCGAGATCACGGCTCCCGGCGGCAACATCTATTCCGTCAACGGTGCCGTGGCAGGCGGCCAGGCCTATGAGGTCATGAGCGGCACGTCCATGGCGGCTCCGCAGGTCGCCGGTATGGCAGCCCTCGTGGCGCAGTACATCCGCGAAAACGGTCTGAAGGAAAAGACCGGCGTCTCTGTGCGTCATCTGGCCCAGAGCCTGCTGATGTCCACGGCCGAGCCCGTCTATGATGCCAGCACCAAATCCTGGTATTCCATCCTGAGGCAGGGCGCAGGCCTTGCCAACGTTTCCAATGCGATCCATGCCGAGAGCTACGTCCTTGTGAACGGCCAGCCCGACGGCAAGGTCAAGGTGGAGCTCGGCGACGATCCCGACCGCACGGGCGTCTACTCCGCAGACTTCACCCTGAACAACCTTACGGACGAGGCCATTGAATACACCCTCTCTGCCGATGTCTTCACGCAGGCTCCGGTCTCTTCCGAAGGCGTCCTGTATCTTCTGCCGAAGACCGTGTCCATGGCAGCCAATGTTGTCTGGACGGTTGACGGCAAGGTCCTGACCGCTCCGTCGGAGCTCACTGCCTATGACTTCGACAAGGACGGCGACACCGATGCCGACGACGCACAGCTCCTGCTCGACGACGTCACGGCCGGCGCGGGCAAGCTCAAGGCTGATGTCGACGGCGACGGCGACACCGACACGCACGATGTCTCCGAGCTGCTGAAGCTCATCTCCGCTGCAAAGGTCGTTCTCCCGTCCGATGGCAGCATCTCCGTCCATGTGACGTTCTCCCTCATCGACGAGGAGAAGGAATTCCTCGACGCCTACTACACGAACGGCGCTTATGTCGAGGCCTTCCTGTATGCCAATCCCGTTTCCGCGGAAGACGGTGTCGAGCGCGTTTCCCATTCCATCCCCGTGCTGGGCTTCTATGGCAACTGGTCCGATGCCTCCATGTTCGATAAGGGCACGCTGTCCGAGTACTGGTACGAGAAGGAGACCCGCAACCCGTATCTCCCGGATTCCGACGGTTCTCCCAACATGTTCGGCAACATGGTCACCGTCAAGTATGCCAACGAGGACGGCGAGTACTACTACTTCGGCAACCCGCTTGCCGAGGACGACGAGTATGTGCCCGCGCGCAACGCCCTGAACAACGAGAACGGCGATCAGATATTCAAGCTCTACTTTGCCTCCATCCGTAATGCGGGCGATGCCAAGTATGTCATCTCCGATGCGGAGACCGGTGAGGTCTATGTAGAAAAGGATCTTGGCCCTGTTTCCGCCGCCTTCTACTATGCCAACGGCGGAAGCTGGCAGGACACGCAGAAGGCCGTGAACCTCGGCTGGTCCGGTACGAAGGCCAACGGCGAGAAGCTCCCCGAGGGCACGACGGTCAACATCTCCCTTGTGCTGGCTCCGGAGTATTACCGCAAGGCCGACGGTACCTATGACTGGGATGCTCTCGGCAGGGGCGCGAGCCTGAGCACGATGACCACCATCGACAACACGGCTCCGGAGATCGAGGACGTGTCCGTCAGTCTGGTGGACGGCTCCCTCGATGTTGCAGCGAAGGACAACGAGTATGTCTCCGTCGTCGCTCTGTATGATGCGGCCGGCTCGAAGGCGCTGACCTATGTCGCGCCGAATCAGGAAACTGCCGGTGAGACGCAGCATGTCCGTCTGGATGTGAGCAAGGTCGTCGGCAAGACGTTCCTGCTGCAGGTCTATGACTATGCCATGAACGTCTCCACCTATAAGGTCTCCTATGATTTCCTGCCCGATATCGACGGCTACTACACCTTCTTCGACCTGAATAAAAAGCAGTGGTACACCTACACCGAGGACGCCTCCGAGTCCGCCGCCATGGGCGCGACGAACCTGAAGCTCTACGCTGCCGAGTATGCCGACGGCTATGTCTTCGCCATTGACGAGAAAAATGCCCTGTATGTCATGCCGGACAACGACTTCGCCAATGTGACGAAGATCGCCGACCTCGGCGCAGCCTCCGGCCCGCTGAGCTATGACTTCTTTGTCAGCGACATGGCCTATAACGCAGCGGAGAAGGAAATGTACTTCCTCGCATACTCCGAGGCCAATGAGCTCGGTGCTTCCTATCTGTTCAAGCTCGACCTGCTGACCGGCGCAACGTCGCTCGTCGGCGAGATGGGCAAGGACATCTGGACGCTGGCCTCCGACGGCTCCAATGGCTTCTATGGCCAGGGCACGTTCGACAACAAGCTCTATCACTTCACGGCTGCTACGTTCGCAGAGCCGGAGGATCTCGGCGCACTGGATGACGAGCTGTCCATCTACATGGCGCAGTCCTCGCTGGCATGGGATGCCAAGAACCAGAAGCTCGTTTTCACGCTGGCGACAGCGTCGAGCTTCACGGGCCAGATCCTCAATTCTGCGATCTACACCATCGATCCGACGACGCGCGAGAGCAAGAAGCTTGCGGATCATTCCAGCCTGTCCGTCATCCTCGGCTGCTATGTCAAGGCGGGCCGCACGGACGACGCCTCCCATTTTGCTCCCAGCACCGAGGCCATGGCGGTCTCCCTGTCCGAAAGCACGCTGTCCCTCCTTGTCAACGAAAAGGCCACGCTGACCGCGCAGGCCAACCCGTGGACGCTGAGCGACCGCAGCGTGACGTGGTCCAGCTCCGATGATTCGGTTGTGACCGTCAAGAACGGCGTCGTGACCGGCGTCGGCGAGGGCAGCGCCGTTATCACGGCAGCCTCTGCCGTCGATCCTGAGGTCAAGGCGGAGTGCTATGTTACCGTTACTACGCTCCACATCACCGTGGAAGGTGCGCTGCAGGATAAGGACGGTCATGCCCAGTTCTATCAGTGGAATCTGGAGAACAAGAGCTGGACGCCCGGCAAGCTCATCAAGGACGGCGAGATCAGCATCGAGTCCACGACGCTGGCAAGCTCCGACCTCATGTACCTGATGGATGCGACGGCGGATTCCTGGGCCATGCACAAGATCAACACCGCCACGGGCGAGGACCTCGGCTCCGCCAACGGCGCAGGCGTCCCGCTGTGGGATATGGCCTACTCTTCTCTCTTCAGCACCGAGGAGCAGGATCAGATCGTGGGTGTCTATTACTACTACCTCTTCTCGCCGAAGGATCCGATGAATCTGGATGCATACGGCTTCAAGCTTCAGAGCTTCCTGCAGCAGGTCGGTGCAAGCTACTTCACCGCCATCGCCTCTGCGGGCGAGACGACGGTCAAGCTCAAGAGCGGCGAGACCGTCCCGGCCGAGATGTTCCTTGCGCTGGACAATAAGGGCAATATGTGGGTCCTCAACCTCTATTACACCGAAGCGGACGGCTATAGCCTGAGCGGCGGCTGCTACGAGACCACGCTGCCTGAGCTGGCCTTCGGCGGCCATGAGGACTCCATGTACTGCTCGCTCGTCATGGCCGACGAGGGAACGACGGACGGCCTGACGCTCTTCCTGTCCTACTTCACCGGCGACACCAATGAGCTCTATATGCTCAACCTCATGCAGAGCTCCGACGGCCTGTACTTCGACGCGACGGATGTCGGCAATGTCGGCGATTCCGTCTGGCCCGCGACGGTCAACCGTGTCTACGGCAACGCCAGCATTAAGGGCATCCAGACTGCGGAGGCCGCTGCGGAAAAGAACGATATCGAGCTCACCGCGCAAACCGTGTCCGCAGAGAAGATCGAGCGCAGCACACAGGAAGCCTCCGGCAGCCTCAACACGGTTTCGAACGCCGCAGCTCCTGCCGCGCAGCGCGTCGCTGCCGTGAAGGGCGGCTCCATGACCGCCAACGGCGATGTGGACCTGACCCTGACGGCCGACGAGGCCACGACGAACGGCCTGCTTGAGATCACCTGGGATCCGTCCCTGATGGACTATGTCTCCGGTGTGAGCACGGCACAGCTCTCAAGCTTCCAGCCCGCCGAGGGCAAGCTTCTCTTCGGCTATGCCGCCGAAAAGGAGATCGCCAGCGACGCCGTTCTGGCAAATCTGAAGTTCCGTCCGAAGGACGACGTCCACTGCGACCTCGAGGTGCAGGTCAAGACGCTGCAGCGCAATGCGGAAAGCGGCCTTGATCTCAGCGAGACCATCGTTGTCAAGAGCGACGGTGTCGAGCACAACTGGGGCGAATGGATTGTTACGAAGCAGCCGACCTGCTTCGCGCCGGGCGAGGAGACCCGCGTCTGCGCCGACTGCGGTGCAGAGCAGACCCGCGAGATCCCCGCAAGCACCGAGAACTGTCCGTCCAAGGCCTTCTCCGACCTGGACAACACGCAGTGGTATCATGAGGGCGTGGATTACGTGCTGAACAACGAGCTCATGCTCGGCGTCGGCGGCAGCCTGTTCGAGCCGGACGGCACGGTGACCCGTGCGCAGCTCGCTATGGTGCTGTACCGCGTGGCCGGCAAGCCTGATGTGAAGAACACCGCCAATCCGTTCAAGGATGTCACCGAGGGCGTCTGGTATGCCGACGCCGTCAAGTGGGCGGCGGAAGCCGGTGTCGTCAAGGGCATCAGCGCCGACGAGTTCGCTCCCGAGGTGCCCGTTACCCGTCAGGAGATCGCTACGATGCTCTATCGCTTCGCCAAGGCCGAGGCCGTTGCGGAGGATAAGCTCGCCGCTTTCCCGGATGCAGCCTCCGTCGCCGATTGGGCGAAGGACGCCATGAACTGGGCAGTCGCCTCCGGCCTCATCAACGGTGTGAAGGCCGCCGACGGCACGGTCACGCTCGATGCACAGTCCGGTGCAACGCGTGCGCAGATCGCAACGCTGCTCATGCGCTTCCTCAAGGGCTGATCTCATAAGTAAAAAATTTCCCTCCCGGTTCGCCGGGAGGGAAATTTTTTTAATGAATACTGAAAACTGAAAAATGAAGAATGAATAATAGTGGGGAACGGATCGACTGGCCCGCAGATTTTGCAATACAAGTTCAGCGGCGCAAGGTTCCAGACTTGTCATTGCGAGGAGGGCGAAAGCCCGACGCGGCAATCTCGGGAAGGCACTTACAGCTCGCACAAGCCGCCGTTAAAATGGTGCGTATCGATTGCGTCTGTAGCGGCGCTCACTGCGCAGCCGTTGGCGGCTTTGCCGCCTTACGGATGCGGCGTGCCCCTTGCGGGTAGTGAGCGCCTTGTAGGGGAACATTCAACCGTAGAAGTGCTCTGGTGCACCACTGCACCACCCTGACGTGTCATTCCGAGGGGTGAAGCGACGTGGGAATCTCGCAGTACCCGGTTGAATGACAGGATACTCCCGGCGAAAACGTAACTGCCTTCCCGAGATTGCCACGTCGGCTACGCCTCCTCGCAATGACAAATCTGGGGGCCTCGCGCCATAGAGGGAAAGCGGCGCATGTTGTCAGCCTGCATGGCGCTCAGTGAGCGCCGCTGCAGGCAGATCCGAAAACTTTCCGCTTTCCATTTTCAATTGTCCATTTGCCGCACGCCCTGTTACAACGTACATCTGGCAGCCTATATACCATTCTCCATGACGGAATTTTGAGGCCGGTCCAAAATAGGACTTGATTTCTGTCGAACGATATGGCATAATTTAACTACAGTTAAAACCACAATCAAACGGATGCTTCAAGCTTCCCCCAAGCCAAAAAGGAGGAACTCCTATGAAAAAACGCATCGTGAGCCTGCTGCTGGCGCTGTGCCTGCTGGCCGGGCTTCTGCCTGCCGTGACCCCGCAGGCGGACGCCGTCATCAGCACCGTCATCGGCACCAGTCTGAAAATGTGCACCTCGCTCGTCAAGGGCGGCATATACGCCTGCAGGAACGGGAGCGAGTATGACAACGCCGGGCAGGGCGTGCTGGCCGTGTTCAAATATGCGGGCAGCGATCTGCTCGGCATCGACTTCGGCGGCAGCTCCAGCGGCCAGACGAAGGAGACCGTCATCCAGAAGGTCGACCTGAGCAAGGTCGAGGCGGAGCTCAGCAGCATCAGCAAGCAGCTCGAAAAGAACAGCGCTGCCATCCATCAGCTGGAACGGACCGTATCGAACGGCATCGCCAGCCTCTCGCAGCAGATGGAGAATCTGAGCGGGCAGATCCAGAATGCAACGCTTGAGCTGAAGTACAGCACCTACCTCAACACGTTCTTTGAGTTCTTCAACCAGTATTACGAGGCCCTGAGCTACTATGACCGCCTTGTGACGGATATGCTGGACGAATCCGCTTCGCCCGCCTATCAGAAGAACATCTACGACCAGTTCTACTCCCTCCAGAACGTGGAATACAGCGGCAACCTGCACTCCGCCGTCGACAAGCTTGGCCGTTATCTGCAGGGCAAGTACATCTATTCCGGCCCCGGCAGCGTCGTGGACGTCCTGACGCAGTATTACATCCTTGCCTATCAGGGCGGCGGCAAGACGGAGGAGGAGGCGCGCGCCGCGGCTGCGCAGAGCACGCAGGACATGATCGTCTACCTCTACTACGCCTATGTCATGGGCGCGTATTATGAGCAGGCGATCGCCCTGTACCAGACGGCCTACATCACGGAAAACGGCGGCCTCTATCAGACGGATTTCGGTACGATGATCTCGCAGAAGCAGATCGACGCGACCGTCACTGCCCTCTGGAGCGACGTCGAGCAGACGGCGGGCTGCATTCTGGGCGACCTGCGCTCGAATTATCATCAGGACGTGGCCTTTGAGGTCGTCTACCAGACGCCGGGCGGCAGGATGCTGAACCGCACCATCACCGGCGACAGCTTCGTCATCGAGAACGGGGCCAATTTCTGGCTGCGCGACCCGGCGGAGGAGCTGGCAAAGTATTTTGACGAATCCCTCAGCGAGGCCTTCTCCGGCATCGCGAAATTCACCATCCGCGCCCAAAGCGCTGCGGATCCGACCTATCTGCAGATCCACGACAACGCGTTCTTCCATGTGAAGACCACGGAAGAGGGCGGGTTTAAATACGGCCGCAGATTCCTCAAGCTCGACGTGGAGTTCGGCGGCAAGACGATGCAGACCATCACGCTCGTGCTCTATAAGCAGATCGACAGCGGCCCGTTTGCGGGCGGCCTCGGCACGGAGGACTATCCGTATATCATTAAAACGGCGGATCAGTTCGCCGCCATTTCACCGCAGGATACCTCGAAGCCCAGCTATGCGGACTGTCAGTTTATCCTACATAATGAGCTGAATATGGAGGGCAAGTCCTTCCCGGGTATGCGGAACTTCAGCGGCACGTTTGACGGAAACGGCCACGAGATCTACAATGTGGTTCTGACGGGCATGGGCGGCAACACGGCCCATACCGTCGGCCTGTTCGGTGAGCTGACCGGCACGGTGCGCAACCTCATCGTGCGCAATGCCACGGTGACCGGCCTGACGGCCGACGGCGACTCCGGCGGCCGCTCGGGCGACCTCTGTGTCGGCGTTCTTGCGGGTCTGGTCAACGGCGGCAGGATCGAATACTGCGCGGTCTACGACAGCTCGGTCACGGGCGAGCACAACGGCGCAGGCGTTGCCTATGCCGGCGGCGCGGTCGGCAAGCTGGCAGGCAAGGAAACCGGCGAGGCCGGCGAGGCCGCCCTGCGCGGTGTCGTCTGTGTGGATACCTCGGTCCGTGCGGTCACGACGAAGGCGGCCAACCCGCAGGAATTCCTTCCGTGGGCGGACGGCAGCGCGATCGCGGGCGGTCTGGTCGGCTATTACCTGACGGGGACCATAAACGAGTGCGGCTATATCCAGTCCGAGAAGTTCCAGGGCTCCATCAGCGCCAAGGGCGCAACGGGCGCGGCGGCAGGCGGCCTGACCGGCTATGAGCGTGCGCCGTTCTCCAATCTGATGTGGCTGGCGCTCGGCGCTGCGCCGAAGGTCGAGAAGCAGAACGCCTCTGCGGAGGACCGTTACTATCAGGTCGGCCTTCTGACGGGCAACGGCTATGCGGCCAATGCGGTCTATCACCTCTGGGGCAGCCGCGCGTCCGAGCGCGGAAGCACGCCGCTCAACGGCGACCCGTGGTGGCAGCTCCAGTGGAGCACAAAGGCAGTCGACAAGATCACCACGAAGGTCCTGCAGGACCATGTCGACGGGGTAAACTGGAAGGAGAAGCCGGACTTTGACCTCAAGGCCTACACGGAGCGCGAGGACGGCGCGGGCCTGTATCCGGAGTTCGACCTCGGCACGAGTGGCTCGGAATATCAGGCCGTTCTGCTGACGGACGGCCCGATCAGAAAGAACTATGTCGAGGGCGACTATCTCACCCTCTCCGGCCTGAACGTCTGGCAGGATGTCGGCTTCCATGTGGAGGAAGGTGCCAAGTACCCGTATTTCGAGATCACGGAGGGCGCAAATCTGATCAACAAGCCGCTGCCGGCCGGAGAATACCAGTTCGCCGTGCGGGCGTCCAACGGTTATCGCGTCACCTACAAGATCACGGTGAAGCCTACGGAACACATCTACATCTCGGCTACGACGGAGCCGACCTGCACGGAGCCTGGCTTCACGAATCTGACGTGCCTGCACTGCGGCCTGACGAAGCGGGCCGGGGAGCTGGAGGCGCTGGGCCACGATGTCGTGACGGACGCCGCCGTCCCGCCGACGTGCGTTTCCGACGGCTTGACCGAGGGCAGCCACTGCGCGCGCTGCGGAGAGGTCTTCACGGCGCAGACGACGGTCCCGTCTACGGGCGAGCATGCCCATGTGGTCACACCGGGTAAGGCGGCCACCTGCACGGAGCCGGGCCTGAGCGAAAGCGAGGCCTGCCCCGGCTGCGGCCTTGTGTTCCGCGAGGCGACTGTGCTCCCGGCCCTCGGCCATGACATGGTTGATCACACCATCCTTGCCCCGACCTGCACGACGGACGGCATGCAGCAGAGCGTCTGCAGCCGCTGCGAGCTGATTGGCCCGCTGAAGTCCGTTCCCGCGACGGGCCACGACATGCAGACCCGCACCGTCCTTGCCCCGACCTGCACGGCTGCGGGCATGGAGCAGGAGGTCTGCACGCACTGCGGCGAGACCGGTGCGCTGACGAATCTGCCCGCGCTCGGCCACGATTATGCGGCCGTCGTGACGGAGCCGACGTGCGAAACGCCGGGCTTCACGACGCACACCTGCGGCCGCTGCGGCGACCACTTTACCGACAGCTACATCGCCCCCACGGGCCACACCTACGGCGATGGCGTCGTGACGCGCGAGCCGACCTGCACCCGCGAGGGCGAGATGACCTACACCTGCTCCTGCGGCAAGACTCACACGGAGCCGATCGCGAAGCTGGCGCACAGCTATGTGCCGCAGATCGTCGAGCCGACGTGCACGGAGCTTGGCTACACGGCCTATGTCTGCGCGCACTGCGGCGACCGGACGACGGGCGACTATGTCCGCGAGCTGGGCCATGACTGGAACGCCGGAACGGTCGTGCAGGCCCCGCGCCTGACGAAGGAGGGCCTGCTGGAGCAGACCTGCAGACGCTGCGGCGCGGAGCAGAAGACGGTGCTCCCGGTCCTCGAGTCCTGCGCCGGGACGATCTGCCCGAGCCATGACTATCACGATGCGCCGGAGTTCGGCCACTGGAGCCATGCAGGCATCGATTACACGCTGGAGCTCGGCCTGTTCCGCGGCACGTCTGATACGGAATTCTCGCCGAACGTCGCCATGACGCGCGCCATGCTCGTCACCGTGCTTTATCGCCTCGACGGCCAGAAGGAGCCGACGGGCGCGAACCCGTTCACGGATGTCGAGCCGGACAGCTGGTACACGGAGGCTGTGATCTGGGCCGTGGAGAACGAGATCGTCCTCGGCATGGGCGACGGCACGTTCGCCCCGGAGGCGGAGATCACGCGCGAGCAGATGGCAGCTATCCTGTATCGCTATGCGGCCTATCGCGGCGACGATATGACGACGGATGCCGATCTTGCGGCCTTCCCGGACGAGGAGCGCGTCAGCGCCTATGCCCGCGAGGCGCTGGCTTGGGCCGTGGACCGCGGCCTTATCAACGGTGTTGCGCAGAACGGCGAGAGCTGGCTCGAGCCGCAGGCGGGCGCGACCCGCGCGCAGGTGGCAACGATCCTCATGCGCTTCCTGAAGCAGAAATAAGCAACGATAACGCGCAGCAGCGCCGCTCATCCGGGCGGCGCTGCTGTCGTTAAAAACGTACAAACCGATTGCGTCTGTAGCGGCGCTCACTGAGCGCCAAGCAGGCTGACGTTGTTTGCGGTACAAATTCAGTGGCGCAAGGCTTCCAAGTTTGTCATTGCGAGGCCCCAAAGGGGCCGTGGCAATCTCGCAGTACCCGGCCGGATAACAAGATGGCCCCGGCGAAAACGCAGCTGCCTGCACGAGATTCCCACGTCGCTTCGCTCCTCGGAATGACAAATCTGGTGGCTTTGCGCCACGAAATTAACACTTCAATATCTGCAACTGCCCATGGCGCTCACTGAGCGCCATGCAGGCTGACGTTGTTTGCGGTACAAATTCAGTGGCGCAAGGCTTCCAAGTTTGTCATTGCGAGGCCCCAAAGGGGCCGTGGCAATCTCGCAGTACCCGGCCGGATAACAAGATGGCCCCGGCGAAAACGCAGCTGCCTGCACGAGATTCCCACGTCGCTTCGCTCCTCGGAATGACAAATCTGGTGGCTTTGCGCCACGGAATTAACACTTCAATATCTGCAACTGCCCATGGCGCTCACTGAGCGCCGCTACAGACGCAATTGGTGCATGCCATTTTATCGATACCCGGTACGAATCGTCAGTGCGTCGCCGGGAGCGACGTGCCGCTCCCCTACGATGGTGTGCCTCATGATTTGCCCGATTGCGGTTTTTCCGGCGGTGTGCTATACTATACCAATAAACCAACGATAGGGGAGGCGCTGCCATGTCCTTTTTATACTGGCTCGAATCCATCCGCTGCCCATTTCTCGACGCCGTCATGCAGGCATTCACCTGTTTCGGCGAGGAGCTGGCGTTCCTGCTGCTGGCCCTGACGATCTTCTGGTGCGTCAGCAAGGAGGAGGGCTATTATCTGCTGTTTGTCGGCTTCTTCGGCACGGTGCTCAATCAGTTCCTCAAGCTGCTGTGCCGCATCCCGCGGCCATGGGTGCGCGACCCGAGCTTCACGATCGTGGAGAGCGCGCGCAGCGGGGCGGGCGGCTATTCCTTCCCGTCCGGCCACACGCAGAACGCTGTCGGCACGCTCGGCGGCATTGCCCGCTGGCACAAAAATCGCGCGCTGCGCATCGTGTGCATCGTGCTCGCGGCGCTGACGGCATTTTCCCGCATGTATCTCGGCGTGCACACGCCGCTGGACGTCAGCGTGGCGGCTGTGACGGCTGTTGTGCTGATCTTCGTGATCTATCCTATCGTGCGCAGCGCGGCAGAGGACCCGAAAAAAATGGCCGTTCTGCTCGGCGTGATGACCGTCGTGGCGCTGGCCTATGTGATCTATGCGAATTTTGCCCGTTTCCCGGCGGACGTCGACCCGGACAACCTCTTTGAGGGCCGCAAGAACTCCTGCTCGCTGCTGGGTGCGCTGCTCGGCTTCTGCGTGGGCTACACGCTGGAGCGGAAGTATATCCGCTTTGAGACGAAGGCCGTCTGGTGGGCGCAGGTGCTCAAGGTGCTCGGCGGAGCGGCGCTGCTGCTGGCTGTCAAGCAGGGCCTGAAGCTCCTGTTCGCCGCCGTGGGCTTTACCTGGATCGGCACGCATGCCATCCGCTATTTCTTCGTGGTGCTGCTGGCGGCGACGGTCTGGCCGCTGACGTTCCGGTGGTTCGCACGACTGGGGAGGAAACAAGCATGAATTATGCAGCTATCAAGACCTGTGATATCGCAAACGGCCCCGGCGTGCGGACAAGCCTGTTCGTCTCGGGCTGCACGCACCACTGCAAGGGCTGCTTCCAGCCCGAAACATGGGATTTTTCCTATGGCGAGCCGTTTACGCAGGACGTCATCGACACGATCCTGCATTCCCTGGAGCCTGCCTATGTGGCCGGGCTGACCCTGCTTGGCGGCGAGCCGTTCGAGCCTGCCAACCAGCCCGCCGTGGCGGAACTGCTGCGGCAGCTGCGGGCGCGCTGCCCCGGCAAAAATGTGTGGGCCTTTACGGGCTTCCTGCTCGACCGGGACCTGCTGCCCGGCCGGGTCGGCGATGCGGCTCTTGTGCGGCAGATGCTCGACTGCATCGACGTGCTGGTGGACGGCCCGTTCGTGCTGGAGAAAAAGGACCTTGCTCTGCGGTTCCGCGGCTCGTCCAACCAGCGGCTCATCGACATTCCGGCGACGCTGGCATCCGGCCGGATCGTCCTGTGGGACGACGGCTATCAGCGTGGAGGGCATTATGATGCAAAAGGTACCCGTTAAAATTCTGCGCGAGGGCGCGGCGCTCCCCACCTACGGCACGGCCAACTCGGCCGGGGCCGATCTGCGCGCCTGTCTGGACGCTCCCGTCGTGCTTGCGCCCGGCGAGACGCGCCTGATCCCCATCGGCATCGCCATGGAGATCCCGGAGGGCTATGTCGGTCTGGTATTTGCCCGCAGCGGGCTTGCCAGCCGCCGCGATCTGGCCCCGGCCAACAAGGTCGGCGTTGTCGACTCCGACTATCGCGGGGAATTCTTCGTCCCCATGCGCAACCACGGCGCACAGCCGCAGACCATCGAGCCGGGCGAGCGCATTGCCCAGTTCATCCTCACACCCTATCTCACGGCGCAGTTCTTTGAGACGGAGACACTGACGGACACTGCGCGCGGCGAGGGCGGCTTCGGCTCCACGGGGGCGAAATAATGGCGGGCTTTCTTCCGATCAACGCGCGCGAGATGCGTGCCCTCGGCTGGGAGCGGCCGGACTTCGTCTATGTCCTCGGCGACGCCTATGTCGATCACCCGTCGTTCGGACATGCCATCATCAGCCGCGTGCTCGAGCGTGCGGGCTACCGTGTGGCCATGCTGCCGCAGCCGGACTGGCGCGATCCGTCGTCCGTGCTGGAATTCGGCGAGCCGCGCCTCGGCTTCCTTGTGACGGGCGGCAATATGGACTCCATGGTCAATCACTATTCCGTTGGCCGCCACCGCCGCCGCACGGATGCCTATACGCCCGGCGGCGCGACGGGCAAGCGGCCGGACTATGCGACGGTCGTCTACTGCAACCTCATCCGCCGCAGCTTTCCGAAGATCCCGATCCTCATCGGCGGTATCGAGGCCAGCCTGCGCCGTCTGGCGCACTATGATTACTGGTCTGACAGCCTGAAGCGCTCCATCCTGCTCGACTCGCAGGCCGACCTCCTGCTCTACGGCATGGGCGAGCGCGCTATCGTCGAGGTCGCGGACGCCATGAACAGCGGGCTGGACATCCACGATATCACCTTTGTGAACGGCACGGCCTACCGCACGCGCGACTGCTCCGGCGTGGTGGACGCCATCACGCTGCCGTCCTATGACGAGCTGCGCGCCGACCGCCGCCGCTACGCCGAGAGCTTCGCCGTTCAGTACCGCAACACCGATCCGTTTTCCGCCAGGTGCCTCATCGAGCCGTACGGCCGCGAGTTCGTGGTGCAGAACCCGCCGCAGCCGCCGCTTTCCACGCAGGAGATGGACGATGTCTATGCCCTGCCGTATCAGGATACCTACCACCCGTCCTACCGCAAGACGGGCGGCGTGCCCGCCATCGCCGAGGTGCAGTTCAGCCTCGTCTCGAACCGCGGCTGCTTCGGCGGCTGCTCGTTCTGCGCGCTGACGTTCCATCAGGGCCGCATCGTCCAGACGCGCAGCCACGATTCTCTGCTGGCCGAGGCGGCGCGCATGACGCAGCATCCCGATTTCAAGGGCTATATCCATGACGTCGGCGGCCCGACGGCCAATTTCCGCCAGCCCGCCTGCGAAAAACAGCTGACACACGGGGCCTGCCAGAACCGGCAGTGCCTGTTTCCGACGCCGTGCCGCAATCTGCGGGCGGACCATACGGATTATGTAAACCTGCTGCGCGAGCTGCGCGCCATCCCCGGTGTGAAGAAGGTCTTCATCCGCAGCGGCATCCGCTTTGACTATCTGCTGGCCGACGCGGACCCGACGTTCCTGCGCGAGCTGGTGGAGTATCACGTCTCCGGCCAGCTCAAGGTCGCGCCGGAGCACGTTTCGGATCAGGTCCTGCGCTATATGGGAAAGCCGCGCCACGCGGTCTATGAAAAATTCTGCCGCAAATATGCCGCGCTGAACGAAAAGCTCGGCAAAAAGCAGTATCTCGTGCCCTATCTTATGAGCTCTCATCCCGGCTGTGGCCTGCGCGAGGCCGTGGAGCTGGCGGAATATGTCCGCGACCTCGGCTATATGCCGGAACAGGTGCAGGATTTCTATCCTACGCCCTCGACGCTCTCGACCGTCATGTACTATACGGGCCTCGATCCCCGGACGATGGAGCCGGTCTATGTGCCGACCGACCCGCACGAAAAAGAAATGCAGCGCGCGCTCATCCAGTACCGCGACCCGAAGAACTATGCCCTTATCCACGAGGCCCTTGTCAAGGCCGGGCGCACGGACCTGATCGGCTATGGCCCGAAGTGCCTCATCCGGCCGCGCCGCGGCGAGGCAGAAAAGGCGCCGCACCCGGCGCAGAAGCAGCCCGCACAAAAGCGCCCTGCGCAGAAGCGGGAGAGGCCCGCAGAAAAGAAACCTGCGGAAAAGCCGCGCAAGGCGCAGCCCGCCGCAAAGGAGCCGCGCAGAGCGGAGCGCGGGGAGGCGTTCGGCAAGCCGACGGCCGCCCAGCTCCGGCAGGCGGAGCGCTATCTGAAGACCCGAAAGAAAAAGCAGAATGTCAAAAAACCAACCAAGCCAAAAGCTTCAGGGGGAAGAAACGTGTGAAAGGAAACCGTCAGGGTGCCCTTTCGCGTTTGATCGCCAGCCGCGGCGGGACTTTTTGACAAGCAGAAAGGACGGAACCGATATGAGACCTTCCAACTATGATCTGCAGGCGCAGGCGGCGGGGCGCAGCTTCGCTGCGCAGGACCTCGATGCCATCGCGGCTCGATTCGCCCTGCGGCGCGATGAGACCTATCTCTATCTGGAGCTTCTGCATGAGCCGCTGCGCCTTTCCCGCGCGGACGGCGCGGCAGAGCGGCAGCACGGCGGCGTGTGGATGCCCGCAGGCTTCGGCGCGGCCATGACGGCCTACGACCTGCTGAGCAATCCGAACGGCTTCCCCGTTCTGGCCGGACAGTGGTGCTCGCACGACAGCTTCAACGCCGTGCAGGCCGGAACGCTGCAGGGGCAGCTGAAGGCCTCCGTCACGCCGCCTGCCGCGCAGCATTTCTCCGGCCGGATCGACCGGCTGCGGCAGGCCGTGGCACGGCTCGGCGGCACACCAACGGACGGCTCCGGCGATTTTTCCGCCGTGCTGCCGGTGCTGCCGTTCTTCCCGGTGCTGCTGCGCTTCTGGGAGGCGGACGACGAATTCCCGGCCCAGCTGCAGTTCCTGTGGGACCGGAACTCCATGCGCTACCTGACGTATGAAACGTCGTTCTATACCCACCGCGCGATCCTGGACCGTCTGCTCGAGGCGGACATGTAATACTGATTCCTGATTAAAACATTTCATCAGGAATCCCGTGTGCTACGCACACTCGCATCGTGCTGACGCACGCTGCGCCGTCTCATGCAGAATCTGACGCGCCCTCGGCGCTATAAAAAGCTTTTAAAGCTTTTTATCAGATTCTAGTATAACACTTTTGTGAATGACCTTGCAAACCATTGAATCACCGTGCTATAATAGTGACAACACCGCACAAATGCATCTTCGGCCTTCGGCGGATATATTCATCGGTTTTGAAAGCTTGAAGAATGCACAAAATGAGATAAAATAAGGGCAGTACCGCAGGGTTTGTCGAGTGCATTCGGCGAGAGATTTTTCGTCGAGTCGAGCTTTGAAAAGTGCGGGCATACTTTGTGTATGTCCCACTTTTCGAAGTGATGGATCGGCGGAAAAGGTCCGCCGAAGGCCGAAGACAGGCCGTGCGGTGCTGCCTGACACAAAAAAGGAGTCCTGACTATGTTTTCTGCATCGGAGCGTGTTCTCTATGGCAAGCGCCAGCTGATCGAGGTGATCTGTCAGCTCCGTTTTCCGACGATCCTTTCCATCAGCGCGAAGGAGCCTGCCGAATTTCAGGAGGCCATCCGCGCCGAGTTCCCGCGCTATGCGCGCAATCTGGAAAAGCTCCCGCCCAAGGTGATCGGCCAGCCGGGCGCCATGAAGCTCGAGGAGCAGCCGACGGTCGTGAACTATCAGTTCCTGACGGCCGCAGGCGACTGGAAGGTCAACCTGACAAACACCTTCCTTGCGCTGGCCACGCCGGTCTATACGACGTGGGAGGATTTTGCCCGGAAGCTCGACGAGGTGCTGGCACAGTTCGTCGCCATCTATCACCCGGCGTATTTTGAGCGCATCGGCCTGCGCTACATCAACGGCTTTTCCCGCCGCGCCCTCGGTCTGGAGGGAGTGCCGTTCCGCGACCTTATTCAGCCCGCCTATCTTGGCCTGATGGCGGAGGACGACGTGCAGGAGCAGAGCGTCCAGCGCGTCACGCAGGATGTGGAGATGGCGCTGGCGGGTGGCTGCCGCCTGAAGCTGCACTGCGGCCCCGGTATGGTCAAGCGCGGCAATGTCGAGGACAAGGAGGTCCGCTTTATTCTGGACAACGACGTCTTCATGAACGGCAAGATCGAGCTGAAGCACTCCGCCGGAGCGCTCAACACCGTCCATACCCATGCGGACCGCATTTTCCGCGGCGCGATCACGGATCAGCTCCACGACGCCATGGAGCCGCAGCCGCTGTAATACTGTTTTCTGATTAAAATCTTTCATCAGAAAGGTTCCGCCTTTGGCGTAACCAATTTCGCGATTTTGGAAAAATCACGAAATCTCGTCTCATAATGATCTTCATATTAAAACCTTCCATTCTATGAATGAAAGGTTTAATTGAATATCAGTATAATTTCCATGCGAGGTGAGGCGCAATGCCGTTTTTCTATGTAGACTGGTACTATATCGTTCTGGTGCTCCCGGCGGTGATCCTGTCGCTCTGGGCCAGCGCCCATGTCAAGAGCACGTTCCGCCGCTACAGTCAGGTGCGCAATGCGCGCGGCATGACCGGCGCGGAGGCCGCCATGGCGGTGCTGCGCGCGCACGGCGTGACCGATGTGCGCGTGGAGCATGTGTCCGGCGAGCTGACGGATCATTTTGACCCGAAGGACCACGTCATTCGCCTGTCGGACGCCGTGTACAATGTCGCAACGCCCGCCGCAGTCGGCGTGGCCGCGCACGAGGCGGGCCATGCCGTGCAGTACGCGCGGCACTATGCGCCGATCTATATCCGCGCGGCCATCGTCCCCGTGACGAACATCGGCTCGCGGCTCTCCATGCCGCTGATCGTTCTGGGTCTTGTCCTGAGCGGCCTCGGACAGGTGTTTTACTATGTGGCGCTGGCGGGCGTGGCCTGCTATGGCCTCTGCGTCGTGTTCCAGCTCGTCACCCTGCCGACGGAGTTCAATGCCAGCCACCGCGCCCTGCGCGCCATCGAGGAGAGCGCCCTGCTGCTGCCGGAGGAGCAGACCGCGGCCAAGCGCGTGCTCACGGCCGCTGCCCTGACGTATGTGGCCGCGCTGAGCGTGACCATTATGCAGTTCCTGCGCCTGCTGCTCATTGTGGCGGGCGGGAACCGGAGGAGAGACTGACTATGGACGAACGCACCGAACAGGGAAGACGCTTCCTCATGGGCTATCGCGACGACGATACTACGGAATTTGTCTCCGATCAGGAGAAAAAGCTGCCGCAGCCTCCGCTGTGCAAGGCTCCGATGGGCGGTGAGCGGACGGTGCTGCCGCGCGATTTTTCTGCGTTGCCGGAGGGCGGCGGCCTGTATGACCTGCTGACGCGGCGGCGCAGCGCCAGAATTTATACGGAGGGGGAGCTCAGCCTGCTGCAGCTTTCGTTCCTGCTCTGGGCCACGCAGGGCGTGCGCGCCATGCGCGGCCGGGCCTATGCCACGCTGCGCACTGTTCCGAGCGGCGGTGCACGCCATGCCTTTGAGACCTATCTCCTCCTCCGCCATGTCGAGGGCCTGCGCCCCGGTGCATATCACTATCTGCCGATGGAGCATGCGCTCGAGTTCCTGCATCCCGTCGAGCGGCTCGAGGATGTTGTTTCCGACACGCTCTGCGGCCAGAGCTGGGCGGCAAAGGCCAGCGTGATCTTCTACTGGTCCGTTGTGCCCTATCGCGCGGAGTGGCGCTACGGTCCCTATGCCTATGCGCCGCTGCTCGTCGATGCCGGGCATGTGGGCGAAAATCTCTATCTCGCCTGCGCGTCGCAGGGCCTCGGCACCTGCGGCCTGCGCGCCTTCCGCCATGAGCTGTGCTGCGAGCTGTTCGGGCTGGACGGCGAGGAGGAGTTTATCGTCTATGCCGCCCCGGTTGGCACGGTCCGCCCGGAGGATACCGCGCAGGAGGCGGCGTTCTATCAGTTCGTCGAGGACGAGAATTTATAAGGCAACACCGCACAATTGCAGCTTCGGCCTTCGCCGGATATTTTTCGCCGATCCATCGGTTTGAAAAACTTGAAATACACAAAGTATTCCTGCGCTTTTCAAACCTTGGCCCGACAAAAAATCTCTCGCCGAATGCTCTCGCTGAATTGTGCGGTGCTGCCTATATACCGGCTGCTTTTTCGGCAGCCGGTGATTTTTATGTGGGCCATTGTAGGGGAGCGGACAGCCGGGCCCGGCGCAGCACTTACGATTTGCATCGGCTGCCGGTAAAAACGTACCAACCAATTGCGTCTGTAGCGGCGCTCCCTGAGCGCCTATGGCAGTTGCAATTACCTGGGAAGTATCGCCGACCGTGCAATGTCCCCAAATTTGTCATTGCACGGCCCCAAAGGGGCCGTGTAATCTCGCAATACCCGGTCGGATCACATAGGAAGGCTCCGGCGAAATCGCAACTGCCTCCCCGAGATTGCACCCCAAGGGCACTTCCTCGCGCTTCGCGCTCAGGGCGCCACGTTGCTTCGCTCCTTGCAATGACACATCAGGGTGGTGCGGCTGTGGGAACGGTGCACAGCGCCGAATTGGCACTGCTTTTGCCGCTTCGCGGACTGGCAGGGCGTGCCCTGCTCCTGCAATGGCGTACCGTTATCGCCGTTTCAGCATCCTCCGGTCGCACAGGTCGATGCCGAACGACACGGCGGCGCTCAGGACAGCGAGAACGAGGATCATGGCGTCCGTGCTGAGGTAAGAGCCGGTCGCGTCATACAGTGCGCCCGCGATCGTGCTGCCGAACGAGGCGAACAGCAGGTTCGTCACCACGACGGAAAGATTCACGGCGTAGTGCCGCATACCGTAATACGAGCTGACAAAGGCCGCGTTGGCGGGCGTGACGCCGCCGTAGGCCATGCCGCCCAGCAGGAAGCCGGCGATGAGCAGCGGGAAGCTGCCGAGCTTCAGCGCGCCGATGAGCACGAGCCCGGTCAGCAGGAAAATGCCGCCTACGAGCTGCATGGTGCGGCTGCGTCCCCATCGGTCAAACAGCCCGCCCAGCACAACGCGCCCTGCCGCGTTCGCCAGCGAGATCATGCCGACGGCTGTGGTGATACCGCCCGGCGAGACCGTTTTGCCGATCTCCCGCGCGATGGAGGTGGACTGCGACACGAGGGCCAGCCCTGCCGCGCTCAGGAGTACCGCCCAGAGATAGTACAGCCAGAACGCGGGCCGCCGCAGCATGGCCGCCGTGCCGAGCTCTTCTGCCACGGGGTTAGCATAGTGCTTCTTTTTCGCGGCGGGCGGCGGCGTGAAGTCCGTGCCGGGCCGCCGGAGCAGGAAGCCGCAGGCCGCCACGAGCACGGCCGTGATAATACCAAGCACGACAAAGCTGCGCCGCCAGCTGCCGACCGTCACCGGCGTGAAGCGCTGATAGAGCTTGCCGATGAGGAAGCTGCTCAGGCCGAAGCCCATGAGCAGGATACCGGAGACGAGGCCCTGCTTGTCGGGGAACCATGCGCCGACTGTCCCGAGCACGGCGTTATACGAGAAGCCGGAGGCCAGCCCGCAGACCACGCCGAAGCCGACATACAGCATAGGCAGCGACCGCATACTCGCCGTCAGCAGGAAGCCCGCCAGAAACAGCAGGGCGGATATCCAGAGGAAAATTCGCGGGGAAATGCGCGCGGAAAGCGCGCCGCAGGTCAGGCCGCCAAGGCAGAAAAAGCTCATCACGATCGTAAAGGTCAGGGAAAGCTGTGCGGTGGTCCAGCGGGGGAACTCTGCGGCGATCGGCCCGGACAGTACGCTCCACGCGTACACCAGACCCGAGAACAGAAGTACCACGCACCCGACTGCGACGTAGATCCATCTGCTTGCACTTCTCATAGGCTGCATCCTCCATTTGGGGCCATCCCCTCGATTCGGTGCGGAGATGGCCCGTATTTTGTTGTATCTTGGGGTCCTGCCTCCATCATATCACAGAAACGCCCGCTTGCCCATACCCAAATCAAAATTCTGCCTGCTGCGGTGCTGTGTCCGTGAGGGGCGGACAGAAAGGAAGGCAGGAATATTTTTGAAAAACCCTCTTGACAAAACCGTACTAGTGTATTAGTATATTAGTACAATAACACATTGGAGGTGAGCCAATGGCATGGAAGCTGAATCCGGAGCGGCAGATCTGGCTGCAGCTCGTGGATGTGCTGAAGTTCCGCATCGTCTCCGGACAGTATCCGGCAGGCGTGAAGCTGCCGTCGGTGCGGGAGCTGGCCGCAGAGGCCGGTGTCAATCCGAACACCATGCAGCGCGCGCTTGCGGCGCTGGAGGAGAGCGGGCTCGTCAGCGCCCAGCGGAACACCGGGCGCTATGTCACACAGGATGAGGCGTGCATCCGCGAGACGCGCCGCTCGCTGGCGCAGGCCGAGATCGATGCGTTCTGCGCGCGGATGCGGCAGCTCGGCTACACGCAGGAGGAAATTGCAACATTGTTTGGAGGGAATGAAAATGAATGACATGCTGGTCTGCTGCAGCGGCCTGACGAAGAGCTACGGGGCAAAGCCCGCGCTCGACCACGTCGACCTGCAGCTTGCGCCGGGCAAGATCATCGGCCTGCTCGGGCCGAATGGCTCCGGCAAAACGACGCTCATCAAGATCCTGACGGGCCTGCTGCGCCAGACGGAGGGCTCCGTCGCGATCGACGGCAAGCCGATCGGCCCGGAGACGAAGGCGCTCGTGAGCTACCTGCCCGACCGAATGTACTATGCCGGTTGGATGAAAACGAAGGATATGGTCAATTTCTTTGCGGATTTCTATCCCGATTTCCGCCGCGAGCGCGCCGAGGCCATGTGCCGTGCGCTGGGCATCGGGCTGGATACGCGCGTGAAGACCATGTCGAAGGGTACGAAGGAAAAGCTCCAGCTGCTGCTCGTCATGAGCCGCGCCGCAAAGCTCTACCTGCTCGACGAGCCGATCGCGGGCGTCGATCCGGCCGCGCGCGACTTCATCCTGCAGACGATCCTGACGAATTATTCGCCCGAGAGCACCGTCCTGATCTCGACGCACCTGATCGCGGACATCGAGCCGGTGCTTGACGAGGTGATCTTCCTGAAGGAGGGCCGCGTCGTCCGCCACGATTCGACCGATAACATCCGCGGCGCCGAGGGCAAGTCCGTCGACGAGGTCTTCCGCGAAGTCTTCCGCACGATCCCGATGGGAGGTGAATGGCCGTGCTGAGCAAGCTGTTAAAATACGATCTCCGCGCAAATCTGAAGATTTTTCTGTTTATCTGGCCCGCCATTCTGGTCTTCGGCCTGCTCGAGCGCGTTGCCCTCATGGCGGAGCTGCCGGTCAAGATCTCTGCCATTTTTGTGAATCTGACGACAGTGCTGTTCGTGCTCGCGGTCATTGCCGCCTGCGTGTTTGCGCTCGTCATCTCCGTCATCCGCTTCTATTCCGGCCTGCTGCGTGATGAAGGCTACCTGATGTTCACGCTGCCGGTGCGGCCGTGGCAGCTTGTGCTGTCGAAGCTCCTCACGGCCCTCCTGACGCTGGTCGTGACGGGCCTGGTCAGCTTCGTTTCCGTCGGCATCCTGTTCGGTGGTATCCGTGGCTTGCTGCCTTCCATCCACACCTCGCTGGAGCAGAGCTTCGGCGGGATAATCAACGGCTGGGGCATCGCCCTGCTCGTTCTGCTCGTTGTGGTGCAGGTCGCGGTGTCCGTGCTGCAGATCTATCTGTCCTGCTCCATCGGCCACCTGTTCCGCCGCAAGCGCATCCTGTTCGCTGTGCTGTTCTACTATGCCATCAACGTCGTGCTCGAGACGGTCGCGGTCACGTCCATCATCGTGCTGAGCAACTTTGAGCCGTTCTGCCGCTTCCTTGTTCAGCTCTCTGCCGGCATGAGCGCGCCAGGCATGTTCAACCTGTTTATCGGCGTGATGCTTGCCCTGCTGGCCGTCCTCGGCATTGTGTATTTCTTCGTCACGGAGCGCATCCTGCGCCGCCATCTGAATCTGGAATAAGGCTTTCTGCCGCGCCGTACAATGCCCCAGGTTTGTCATTGCCACGGCCCCTTCGGGGCCTCGCAATGACAAATCCGATGGCCGCTACGGTCGACGACGCTGCCCTATAACTTGCCAGCCTCCATGGCGCTCACTACCCGCAAGGGGCACGCCGCATCCGTAAGGCGGCAAAGCCGCCAACGGCTGCGCAGTGAGCGCCGCTACAGACGCAATCGGTTGATACGTTTTTGTCATTACCCTTTACGTTCTGCAAGTGCCTTCCCGAGATTGCCACGTCGGCCGTTGGCCTCCTCGCAATGACAATTCGGGGGCGTTTACCATTTTAACGACAGCCCGTACCGATCGTTACTATACCGCCGGGCACGGCTGTCCGCTCCCCTACATAAAAGGACTCCCGGAGCTGTTCGGCTCCGGGAGTGTTTTTATCGTTATCGGTTTTCACACAGCAGGCGCGGGACGGCGTTGTCCGCCGTCTCATACACGGCCTCATAATCCGTGTCCATGCATGAGAGCATGGGGGAATCGGCCGTATAGCGCACGCAGGTGCCGCAGGCGGCGCTCAGCCGCCGGGGAACAGGCATCATCTGCGCAGCCACGCCCGCCGCGGTCAGCGCCCGGCAGGTCAGCAGGGCGGACAGATGCGTGTGGAATGTCGCGATGTACGCGGTCATTTCTTCAGCGTCAGGCGGGTGTCGGGACCCTCCGGCGCGGAGGTGACGGTGTAGCCCTGACGGTTGGCATAGCGCGTGACGTTCTCTACGGCGCAGGCGTCGTCCAGCAGGACCTCGATCTCGGCGGGATGGCCGTCCTTCACCGCCTTCTGGACCATCACGACGGGCATGGGGCAAAGCAGGCCTCTTGCATCGACCATGTTATTTCGCCTCCTGTTTTTTCACGAATTTCGGAAGGTTGAGCACGGAAATGACCAGGCAGACCACGATGCCGGTCACAACGGCGATCTTGCCGGTGTTCGACAGGCCGCCGCGGACGAACTCACCGGCGGCGTTCGTGGAGTCGGCCGTACCGGCCAGACCAAAGTTGTGGGCAGCCGCCGCACCGGCGAGCATGCCGAACACGGTGACGGTGGAGTCGCCGTTGCCGCTGCCGGCCAGAATGAGCTGTCGCAGCGGGCAGCCGCCGAGCAGCACGGAGCCCCAGCCGACGAGAGTCATGCCGAGGAAGTTCCACACATGGCTGCTGTGGGCGATGGGCTGGAGCTGGAAGCCCCAATGGAACTGCTTCGTCACCAGATTGCCGATGAGGGCAACGAGGAAGATAGCTACAAAGCCGGACAGCAGCTTGAAGTCACCGAACATGACGGCGTCACGGATGCCGCCTGCCATGCACAGACGGGAGCGCTGCGCCAGCGCGCCGATGACCATGGACAGGGCCAGAGCCAGCCAGACAGGCGCGTGCTTCGAGCCGGGGCCTGCCTCGCTGAGCTTGAAAATGACGGGGACCGTCAGGAACAGCAGCAGGATAACCGTCATGCTGACGGGGAGGACGACGCCCTCGAGCGGGACGGAGTCATAGGAGCGCTTGAGCGAGAAGCCCCTCTTCAGGAACAGCGTACCGGCAAAGATACCGGCGCCGAAGCCGGCCAGACCGACCAGAGCGTTGGCATCGCCGCCTGCCAGACGGAGCACCATGCGCAGCGGGCAGCCGAGGAAGGCCAGCGCGCCGATCATGACGAACGCGCCGAGGACAAAGCGGAGCGCGGGCGCGGAGCCGGACTTTGCGCGGAACTCCTTCGTGCAGACGGACATGACGAACGCGCCGAGCACGAGGCCGATGATCTCCGGGCGGATATACTGCACCTTACCGGCGCTGTGGAGGCCGAGCGAGCCTGCGATATCGCGCAGGAAGCACGCGATGCAGAAGCCCATGTTGGCCGGGTTTCCGAAATGCGTCAGCAGGACAGCGGACAGACCGACGATCGCGCCGGTCACAATGACCCACCAACTGATCTTTTTCTTCATTGTGGTACCCCTCTCGTTATTTTTTTAGAAGAATAACACTATTATACGGGGAAAGAACGGAAAAATCCAATCGTTATTTTGAGTGAAACGAGGATATCATCGATAAAAACGATGATAGTGTGATAAAAATAATGCAGGGGAGCGGACAGGCTGGCGTTAAAATGGTAATTGCCCCCGATGTGTCATTGCGAGGCCCCGAAGGGGCCGTGGCGCCCTGAGCGCGAAGCGCGAGGAAGTGCCCTTGGGGTGCAATCTCGCAGTACCAGGTCGGAATGTGGGAAAGCCATCGGCGAAATCGCAGCTGCCTTCCCGAGATTGCCACGTCGCTTCGCTCCTCGCAATGACAAACCCGGGAGCCTTGAGCCGCCGAATCGCTGCTGCGATGCCTGCAGCTGCATCATTCCCCTTCGGCGTGGGAGAGCACATAGTCCGCAAAGCGGCGCTCGGCGGCCGTGAGGGGGCAGCCGGCCGGCCAAGCCAGATAGATGCGGCGGAACACGCCGCTGCGGTCCAGATCGAATGACAGGAGCTTCCCTGCGGCCAGCTCCTCCTGCACGGCAAGCGCCGAAATGACCGCAACGCCCAGCCCGCGCTGCACGGCGGCCTTCACGTCCTCCGGCGTGTCGATCTCTGCCACGGGGTGCAGGCGGTCGGCAGGGATGCCGCTGCGGCGCAGGTAGTCCTCCAGCGACTGCCGCGTGCCGGAGGCCGGTTCGCGCCGGATGAGCGGCTGCTCCGTCAGAAGCGTCAGGCCGGAAACACCCTGCCGCTGGAGCGTGGGATAGGGCTCGCGGTTCGGCGCGATGAGCACGAGGCGGTCGTTTGCGATCGGGTGATAGACAAAGCGCCGCGGGTCCATGGCCGCGCCGACAAAGCCGAGGTGGACGCGCGAATCGAGCATCAGGCTGTGGATGCGCGCGCTGTCGCCGCGCAGCAGGACATAGCGGCTGTCCGGGCAGCGCTGCAGGAAGCCTGTCAGCAGCTCCGGCAGCAGACCCTGCCCCGGCGCGGTGGAGGCCCCGAGCCGCAGCGGCGGCTGCTCGGCCGGTCCGAGGGCCTGCAGGCGCTCGCAGCGGTTCAGAATCTCACGCGCCTGTGCATAGACGTTCTGCCCCTCCGGCGTCAGCGTGACGGGCCTGCGCGCGCCGCGCACGAGCAGCGGCACGCCGAGCGTCTGCTCCAGCGCGCTGACGTGGGCGCTGACGGTCGACTGCGTCAGATACAGTGCAGCGGCCGCCGCCGTGAAGCCGGAATGCTCCACGGTGGCCACAAAGGATTCCAGCTGCTTCAGGTTGATCTCGAGCATGATCCTGCCTCCCAAACGCGCGTGACAAACCGCGCCCGATATGGTATACTGAGTTTGAACAGAAAAATGGAAGCTCTGCTTCAATCAGCAGGAGCGGATGACGAAAAAGCTCCGGCATCCGCCGCAGAGGCCTGCTTCAGAGCTTCCGAAGAAAAGAGGGATCCTGTCTTGCAGAGCATCTATCTCGACAACGCCGCGACGTCGTTCCCGAAGCCCGCCGGGGTCAGCGACAGCATGAAGCGCTACCTCGACTGTGTGGGCGCGACGATCAATCGCTCCGTCTACGGCCGCGCGCAGGAGGCCGGGCTGGAGACGCTGGCCCTGCGCGAGTCGCTTGCGCGGCTGTTCCGGTTCCCGGAGCCTGCGACCCATGTCGTTCTGACACCGGGCGCGACGTTCGGCCTGAATCTGGTCATCAAGGGCCTGCTGCGGCCCGGCGACCACTGCATCGTCAGCGGGATGGAGCACAACGCCGTCATGCGGCCGCTGCAGCAGCTCGAAGGAGTAGAGTTTGACCGCATTCCCTGCGACAGCGAGGGCTTTCTGCAGCATGGCGCGCTCGAGGGCCTGTTCCGGCCCAACACGCGCCTTGTTGTGCTGGCGCATGCGTCCAACGTCTGCGGCAGTGTGCAGGATGCGGCCGCCGTCGGGGCGGCCTGCGCGCGGCACGGATGCTTTTTCCTGCTGGACGGTGCGCAGACGGCCGGACACTATCCCATCGACTTTGCGGCGCTCCGCCTTTCGGCGCTGGCCGTGCCGGGGCACAAGGGCCTGCTCGGCCCGAGCGGCATCGGTGCGCTGCTGCTGACGGACGAGCTTGCCGCCAGTCTCACGCCGCTTGTGGCGGGCGGGACCGGCAGCGCCTCGGACAGTGAGCTGCTGCCGCCGTATCTGCCGGACCGGCTGGAATCCGGCACGCCGAATCTGCCTGGCATCTACGGTCTGCGCGCTGCGCTGGCCTTTGTGGAGCAGCAGGGCGTCGAGCGCCTTCGCCGCCATGAGCTGGCGCTGTGCGAGCGCTTTCTGGACGGCATCGCGCCGCTTTCTGGCGTCCGCCTGTGCGGCACGCGGGAGCCCGGCCGCCGCGTGGGCGTCATCTCCGTGGACCTGCCGGGCCGGGACAACGCCGAGGCGGCGTTCCGGCTGGAGCAGGAGTTCGGCATCCTGACGCGCTGCGGCCTGCACTGCGCCCCTGCGGCGCACCGTTCCCTCGGGACGTTCCCGCAGGGGACCATCCGCTTCTCGCTCGGCTTTGCGAATACCGAGCAGGACGTCGACGCCGCCGTTGCGGCCCTGCGGGCGATCAGCGCAGGCTGATCCTCGGGCCGCCGTTGTAGGCCTCGACCACGCCGATGCGCTGCGCGCTCGGCACGGCCCCGCGCAGCTCGCGCAGCAGGGCATCGGCGTCCTCCGGCGCAGCGGCGATGAGCAGGCCGCCGGACGTCTGCGGGTCATAGAGCATGTCCTGCACGGCAAGCTCCGTGCTGCCGGGATCGACGGCCGCCTCGGCATAGTGCCGGTTGCGGTACATTCCGGCGGGCAGAATGCCGTCGCGCGCGAATTCGAGCGCCTCGGGGATCAGGTCGATCTCGCCGGGGAAGAGCGTCAGATGTGTGTCGCTGCCCTGCGCCATCTCAAAGGCGTGGCCCAGCAGACCGAAGCCCGTCACATCCGTGCAGGCGTGCACGGCATAGCGCACCATGCAGTCGCGCGCGGCCTTGTTCAGCGTCGTCATCAGGCGGTGCGCCAGCGCCATGGCCTCCGGCGAGGCCAGCCCGGCCTTTGCGGCCGTTGTGAGCACGCCGATGCCGAGGGGCTTCGTCAGCAGCAGCACGTCGCCGGGGCGGGCAGCGGAGTTGGTCAGCAGCTTTTTTGGATGCACGAAGCCCGTGACGGCCAGGCCGTATTTCGGTTCCGGATCGAGGATGCTGTGGCCGCCCGTGATGATGACGCCCGCCTCATAGGCCTTGTCATAGCCGCCGCGCAGCAGCTGGTGCACGGCTTCCTTCGGCATGGATTCCGGGATGCACAGCAGGTTCAGCGCCAGCTTCGGCTCGCCGCCCATGGCGTAGACATCCGAAAGTGCGTTCGTCGCGGCGATCTGCCCGAAGAGATACGGATCGTCCGCGATCGGCGGGAAGAAGTCCACGGTCTGCACGAGCGCCAGCTCGTCCGTGACCTGATAGACGGAGGCGTCGTCGCTCTTGTCAAAGCCGACAAGCAGCCGGGGATCGCTGTGGACCTTCAGGCCGCCCAGAAGCTGCGCCAGTACGCCCGCACCGACCTTTGCGCCGCAGCCCGCGCACGAGGCGAGCTTCGTAAGCTGAATACTCTGTTCTGCCATGGTCAAAACCCTCACATTCGAAATATTTTTTTCAGAATAACGATAGCCGCAGCGCACCGTTTGGCAGCGCCGCGCTCTGGAAAGGAGTTCTTATGAAAGAAAACAAAAAACTCATCAGCGAGATCCTTGCGGATGTCCGCCACGATATGACGGACGAGGAGATCCTGAACCTGCTGGCCTCGAGCCGCGTTTCTGTGAACCCGGAGAAGGAGTCCGGCAAGCTGACCTCGCTCGGTCAGCGCGCGGCGGACAGCATCGCAAAATTTGCCGGAAGCTGGGCATTCATTTTTTCGTTCACGGGCGTACTGCTGGCGTGGATGATCCTCAATGTCCTGCTGGCTGCAAAGGCATTCGACCCCTATCCGTTCATTCTGCTGAATCTGGTGCTGTCCTGCGTGGCTGCCATTCAGGCTCCGCTTATTATGATGAGCCAGAACCGGCAGGAGGAAAAGGACCGCGCGCGTGCGGAGAATGACTATAAGGTCAATCTGAAGACGGAGATTATGATCGAAGCACTGCACGATAAGCTCAACCGCATCCTTGCCCGCGAGGAGCTCCTGCTGCAGGTGCAGAAGGAGGAGCATGCACCGCATTACGAGAAGCCGGAGCCTAAAGAGAATTAACGGGTCAGCTCCCGCAGGACATCCAGCACCAGCGTGGCCGAAACGGCTGAGGCGCGGGCGCAGTTTTCCTCAAACGTCCCGATGCCGCTGTGATCCGCCGTGTCCGTCACGGAGCGGATGGCCGCGAAGGGAATGCGGTTTACATAACACACATGCGCCATGGCGGCTGTCTCCATGTCGACCGTCAGCGGGGCAAAGCGCGCATTGATCTCTGCGCGGCCCTCGTCCGTGATGAAGGCTTCGCCCGTCACCGTCCTGCCGAAGTGGACGCGGCCGGGGGCCCTTTCCGCGGCACGCCTGCAGGCTGCGAGCAGGTCGGGATCGGAGGCAAACCACACGGACGGCAGATGGGGGTGCGACTCCGTCAGGATCGCCTCTGCCACGTCATGATAGGCGCATTCCGTCGTTACGGCCGTTTCGAACAGGCCGAGCGCGGGGGACATGCCGCCCGCCGTCCCGGCGTTGAGGACGAAATCCGGCGAGACGGTGTCGAGCACGGTCTGCACGGCAAGCGCCGCGTTGACCTTGCACATGCCGGTCGCGGCGAGCACCATCCGCAGGCCGCCGATCCGGCCGATGTGCAGCGTGAGCATGGCGCGTGAAAGGCGCTGCTCCTCCGCCAGATGGGGCAGGAAGGGCGCAAGCTCCTCTTCCGCCGCGCAGAGGATCGCACCGCAGCGCGGGTCGTGTTGCATGTTCTGCATCTCCCTTTTTCCGTTTTCTCCATTCTATCGCATTTTTCGATGAAAAACAAGTCATAAAATCGGGAGCCGTCCGAGATGGAACGGCTCCCGATTTGGTTATCTGCTGTAGGGGAGCGGACAGCCGGGCCCGGCACTGCCGATATGAACAGGTTTCCGCTGAATGGTATGCGCCGATTGCGTCTGCCAATGGCGCTCATCGAGCGCCCTGTACAGGGGCATTCAACGGAAGGAGAGCACTGGTGCACCACAGCACCACCCTGATGTGTCATTGCGAGGAGCGAAGCGACGTGGCGCCCTGAGCGCGAAGCGCGAGGAAGTGCCCTTGGGGTGCAATCTCGTGCAGGCAGTTACGATTTCGTCGATAGTTTCCCACGATTCAACCGGATGTTGCGAGATCACCGCGTCCCTTTTGGGGCCTTGCAATGACAAATCTGATGGCCTAAGCCACCGAATTTGTACTGCAAAAAACCTGCGCCTGCCGCTGCAAAGGGCCTATTGTCCATTCCCGGAACGCAGCTTCTCTCTTCGTGCCTGCTTTCGCTGTTCCTTTTTGAGCCTGCTTTTTCGCTTCCGTATGGCGGCGCGAAGCGGCGGGACGATAAGGAGCGGCAATGCGGCTCCCCAAAGAATAAAATCGAACATCAAACATATCCCGGTACGGTCCTTGAAGGGCGCAATACCGGCCGATTCCGGATAGAGTTCTTCCTCTCCGCAGGTTACGGAAAGAAGGGCAAATTCTCCGTTGGAAAACGCCGGTCTTCGGACGTAGGTGCATGTGATCGGCTTTCCGATGACAAAATGCTGTCGGCTGTCTTCCAGTGACGAAAACGGCGACTTAGCTTCGTCCGAAGAGACTGCGACCTTTGTTTCATCCTGCAGTGTAAGGACATAAAGCATGCGATAGGGCGTATGCTGCCGCAGTTCGTCCGTCCGGCTGCTTTGCACTGCAATACATTCTGCTGTTACAGTTTCCGTGTTTCCGGATTTTGCTCCAAAATAGATCGCAACATCACGCCAACCCGACAGGGTGGACAGGCTCAGCAAGATAGGTGTGATTGCAGCACGGGCGGAAAGGGAAATCGATCTTCTTTTCTTTTTCTTCATGGCCCATTGCCCCATTTGACTTCTAACGGGTCTCCGACGCACCCGAGAAAGACGGGCCTTCCTGCGCGGGCAGCATGATAATAATTGGTACGGAGTTTTTCCCAAAAGGCGGGAGAAAAGTAGGCTCCCGCTTTTGGCTCATAGTGATAGGCCGCCTTGAGATATCTGCGGAGCGCCTCGTATAGTGCCGCGCTCTCCGGAACATATGCGCCGCTGCAGGCGGGAACAAGGTACAGGCGGCCGACCTCATATGTCCGCGACATGGCATTCCCCCTGCAGCAATTGCAGAATTCAATTATTGCTGCCTCCGGCATGGAAGCGCTGCATGCGGCTGCAAGCCCGGCCGGGACGATACGGAACTTGCACAAGTGCGTGGACATTTTGTCCTGCACAGCTTCTATCATGGAAAGCGGCGGAACGGCGGCATTTCCGATCCAGAATGTGCCGCCCCGTCGGTCGATTTCCTGAAGGAATCGGACGGCATCCGGCTCTGCGTGGAAGAACGATATCTGACGGGACATGATGGACTCCTTCTATCATAGAGATGTACTGCCGAGCTGCGGCGTGGCTCAGTGCCCGGTGCGTACAACGCGCCGGGTGGTTTCTATGATCGGCGCAAAGAAAGCGGCAAGTTCGGCATCCGACAATCTGGCCTGCGCCTTCAGTACTTCCAGCTCCGCGTGCATCCGGCGCGCAACTGCCTCGGAAGAGCAACGGTCTGCCGGAATCAACTGCCCGGTTTCTGCCGCCATGCGGGAAAAAAGACTGCGATCGTGAAGATACAGTGCGGTGTATGCTTTCAGCATGGCGATCCTCACTGGCGGACAGAAGAAATAGCGCTGTACGTCCCGAGCGGTCAGCAGATACTCCATGAGAAGCTGCGGCGCAGCGATCCGTTCAAAGAAAGGAAGCACCTCTTTCTGCAGAGCGTTGATCAAACGGTCGACGTCTATCTGTTTGGAGTTTCGGCCGTTGGTGATCTCGGAGATACGCCGACCATAGGTAAGATATCGCGTGCTGCAGGGTATGTAGAGTGGCATAATGAAATAAGTCGGGTATATGAGACTTGACGGCCGTTCAAACAGAATGCACTGCATGATATTGTGATGCTCGCGGGTATATAGCCGCCCTTTTTTAGAAAAGCCTGCTTTGATGATAAATCCGGATAACGCGGCGGGGATGATATCGCTGCTCATGCGGAGTGGCCTCCCTTTGACATGAAATGGAAAACGCCGAAAGCAGGCCCGCTGCGGCTTTCCCTGAGCGCCATGCAGGTCGGCAATATTTGCGGTATTGATTTTATGGCGCACGGCCCTCAGGTTTGTCATTGCGAGGAGGCCGTAGGCCGACGCGGCAATTTCGGGAAGGCACTGCCGATAGGTACAGACCATCATCAAAACGCCACGCGCCAATTGCGTCTGCCAATGGCGCTCATCGAGCGCCCTGTACAGGGGCATTCAAACGAAGAGGGCACTGGTGCACCACAGCAGGGGAGCACGGCGGTGAGAACGGTATGCTTCTGCTTCCATTATGACGGATCGCGCAAAAATGTCAACAAAATTTTCAAAAATTCCTCTGCAGAGCGGGTGGAAAAAATTCGTCAGAAAACCCGCCGCCAACTTCATTGGACGAAACAAATCGCCGGAATTTTACGTCACATTCCGTATCGTAACGAGACGCATCGGCGTGAATAAAATCACGCAGCCAGAAATGAGATAATCAGGAATGTAGTCTATCATACGTCAGATTGAAGTTAGTTAACTTGAAATTATGCTAAAAGAACTGCCTGCTGACAAATGGGAATGTCTCGTGTATGATCAAATCAGGATTCGGCATCGCCGAACAGAGACATGATACAGGAGGAGAAACCATTGAAAGCGGGAAAGAAACTGTTAGCGCTGCTGCTGACGGTCTGCATGCTGCTGTGCATGCTGCCGACGGTGGCGTTCGCTTCCGGCAGCGATTATCTGAAGATCGCCATGCTGGACAGCGGCCGAAAATATTTTTCGGCAGATTGGGTCAAGGCCTTCCTCTATGAGGCCAAGGCGGACGGCTATACGCACGTCATGCTCGCGGTGGGCAATGACGGTATGCGCTTCCTGCTGGATGACATGTCGCTCAGCGTGGGCGGCAAGACGTATTCCAGCGACGCGGTCGCCTCGGCTATCCGCGCGGGCAACAACGCCTACACGACGGCATCTTCGGGCGAGTGGACGGAAAGTGAGATGGACGAGTTCTTTGCCACGGCCAAGAAAGCCGGCATCGAGATCATTCCGCTGCTGAACAGCCCGGGCCACATGGACTCGGTGCTGTATGCCGCGTCCTCTCTGACGGGGACGAACTGCAGCTACAACGGCTCGAGCCGCACCATCGACGTGACGAACGACACGGCCGTCCGGTTCTCGCAGGCCTTCCTGCAGAAGTATGTCGATTACTTTGCGGGCAAGGGCTGCCGCTACTTCAACTTCGGTGCGGATGAATACGCCAACGACCGCTACACGAGCGGCTCCATGGGCTTCGGCAGCCTGCAGAACAGCGGCAAGTATGGCTACTTCATCAAATATGTCAACGAGCTTGCCGCCATGGTCAAGCAGGCGGGCATGACGCCCATCGCCTTTAATGACGGCATCGAGTTTGCCAACAAGATGAGCGCCTCGGTCGGCTCGACGACCTACACGTTCGACCGCGACATCGTCGTGTGCTACTGGTCCGGCGGCTGGAGCGGCTACACGCCCCGCACGGCGGCCAACCTTGCCTCGGATGGCTTCCGTATTATCAACACGACAGGCGACTTCTACTATGTCCTCGGCAAGAACGACAGCTTCGACAATGGTTATACCTATGCCGCCAACTGGAGCAATTATAAGGTGTGCGGCACGAGCCTGAGTGCTTCCTCCGTGATCGGCGGCATGTTCTGCATGTGGAGCGACTATCCCGGCGCAGAGACGCAGACGCAGGAAGCCAAGAAAATCCGCCTGCCGCTGCGCGCCATGGGCCTCGCCATGGACGGCGCCTACACAAGCGGCATGGACACGTCCGTTGTGCCCGGCGGCTTCAACGCCGACGGCTCCATCAACACCGATCCTCCCGCGCAGAGCCACGACTACCGTCAGACTGCCTCGACGGCTGCGACCTGCACGGAGGCGGGCAGCGTGACCTATACCTGCGCCGACTGCGGCGACAGCTACACCGAGACCGTTCCCGCCCTCGGCCACGATTACGCAGCGGCAGACGACGCGGGCGACACGATCTACACCTGCACGCGCTGCGGCGAGCAGTATTCCGAGCTCCTGCCGCGCGAATATGTCTCCGTCAAGACCGGCAAGACGACCGAGGCCTACACGCTCGAGGGCGAGCAGACCTTCACCCACACGGGCGATGCCGCCATCGCGCGCGGCGAGCTGACCGTGGTGCAGGGCACGGGCACGAAGGTGTCCTACTCCGCCAGCGCCTCGGCCTCCGTCCCTGGCTATACGGACGGCGGCTACAACTGCGTCGCCTCCAAACTTATCGACGGCGACACCTCCACCTACTACTGGTCCACCAGCAGCCAGACGTCCGGCATGTATGCCCGTGTCGACCTCGGCGCGGAGGTTCGCTTTGACGCTGTGCAGATCAGCGCTCCGGCGCATGGCGACTACTGCACGAACGCCAATGTCCAGCTTTCGTCCGACGGCCGAACATGGACGACGATCGGCACGTTCACGAGCAGCCGCAGCACGGCTGTGACGAAGACGTATGCCGTCCCGTCCTCCGTCGAGAGCTTCCGCTACATCCAGGTCGCCCTCACGACGGCGCGCAACTACTGGTGGCAGCTGTCCGAGATCGCCTGGGGCAGCTATGACGGCGCGACGTTTACCCGCGCCGCCGCTTCCGGCACGGTCCAGACCGGCACGGCTCCCATGACGGAGGTCCGCTTCACCGGCGTGGCTGCCGGTACGACGTACTATGTCATCGGCGGCACCCGCTATGTCATCGAGGTCGAGGCCGACCATGTCCACAGCTATCAGGAGGTCAGCCGGACCGCCCCGACCTGCACCGGGGACGGCGTGACGACCTACCGCTGCGAGACCTGCGGCGACACCTATACCGAAACGACTCCGGCCACCGGCCACAGCTACACGGCCGCCGTAACGGCTCCGACGTGCACGGAGAAGGGCTATACGACCTACACCTGCACCGCCTGCGGCGACCATTACACGGCGAACGAAGTGGCTGCGCTCGGCCATGATTATGCGGAGACCACCGTTCCTGCGACCTGCACGGAAAACGGCTCCGTGACGCACACCTGCACGCGCTGCGGCAACAGCTACACCGAGACCCTCCCGGCCACGGGCCATACCTACACCGTTTCCGGCAGCGAGGCAACCTGCACCGAGGGCGGCAAGACCGTCCATACCTGCACCGTCTGCGGCGACACCTATACCGAAACAACGCCTGCGCTCGGCCATGATTACAAGGCCGTTGTGACGGCTCCGACCTGCACGGAGAAGGGCTACACGACCTACACCTGCACGACCTGCGGCGATACCTACACGGCGGACGAGGTTGCCGCGCTCGGCCATGACTACGAAGCCGCTGTGACGCCCCCGACCTGCACGGAAGACGGCTACACGACCTACACCTGCGCGACCTGCGGCGACCATTACACGGCGGACGAGGTGGCCGCGCTCGGCCATGATTACAAGGCCGTTGTGACGGCTCCGACCTGCACGGAGAAGGGCTACACGACCTACACCTGCGCGACCTGCGGCGACCATTACACGGCGGACGAGGTTGCTGCGCTCGGCCATGACTACGAAGCCGTCGTGACGGCTCCGACCTGTACCGAAGACGGCTACACGACCTATACCTGCAGGAACTGCGGCGACCGCCGCACGGGCCATGTCGTCGGTGCGCTGGGCCACTCCTATGAGTGCACCGAGAACGGCAATGACCGCATCTACACCTGCACGCGCTGCGGCGATACCTACACCGAGGCCATCCTGCCGACGGTCGAGGTCAAGCTCCAGCCGGGCGAGACCTACACGTTCCACACCGAGGACGCCGCTGTGACGGAGTCCGCCGATCCTGCCGTCGCTGCGACGACGATCGAGGCGCTCTCCGGCGGCTATCAGCAGGTGACGGAGCTTGCCGAGGGGACGTTCCTCCTCGTGAGCGGTGACCGGATGCTGACGGCGACGGCCTCAACGTACTACAGCTCCTGGGACGGCGCGGGCACTGTGAGCGGCCTGACCTGCGCGGCCTACAGCACGACGGGCGACCTGTCGAACGCCCTGTGGACCGTCACGGCGGTCTCCGGCGGCTACACCGTGCAGAGTGCGGACGGCCGTTACCTGAACCTCACGGAGAGCACCCGCTCTGCAAGCGTGACGCTGACCACTGCGCCGCAGGTCCTCACGATCACGGATCTCGGCAGCGCCTTCTCCATCCGCTTCAGCGATACCTATCTCGACCGCTACAGCACAACGTTTGCGGGCGCCTATCCCGGCAATGCGAACGCGAACGAGCGGTGGCAGCTCTATCGCGCGGTCCCTGCGGGCTATGACGTGACGATCACCGGCGTGGCCGAGGGCGCGACCCGCACCGTCATCGGCGGCGTGCGCTATGCCGTCACGGTCCACGCCCATTCCTACACGGCCACCGTCACCACGGCGGCAACGTGCACGACGCCCGGCGTCCGCACTTATGCCTGCGCCTGCGGCGAAAGCTACACCGAGGAGATCCCGGCAACGGGCCACAGCTATGTCCGCACGGAGGAAAACGGCAATTACGTCTACACCTGCTCCGCCTGCGGCGACAGCTACACCGAGCCGGTGAAGACCGCGACCTATGACTCCGTGAGCAGGCTCACGTACGGCGGCCGCTACGTTCTCACGGTCTACGCCAGCGGCGGCTACTATGCCATGACGCACGACGGCACGACGATCGGTGCGCAGGCCGTCACCATCGAAAACGGCCGGATCACCTCCGACGTGACCGAGAGCATGCTCTGGGATTACTCCAACGGCTGTTTCAGCTTCCAGAGCGGCACGACGACGTATTACCTCTATAAGTCCGGCAATTCCTCTCTGCGCATCAGCACGTCCGGCACGAGCGTCTCGTACTGGTATAACCGTCTCGGCTTCGGCAATGCCTACCTGCGCTACTCTAACGGCTCGTTCTATCTGACCCGCTGGAACTATTCCTACTGCTACCTGTTCCAGGAAATGAACTGAATCTGACGGGAAAAATGCGACCGGGGCCGGCTCGAAAGAGCCGGCCCCGGTTCAGACTGTCAAAAACCTGCTCAGCCAAAGGTTTCGGAGGGAAGAAACCGTCAGGGTTTCCTTTCGCGTTCAATCACCCGCCGCAGCGGCAGAACTGCAAAATCATGCTGCAAAATTTGATTTTGCAATTCTGAAAGCAGCTTGGCGAAAAAGCCCCGGAGGGACTTTTTTTGACAAGCCGGTCCCAGCTTTGCGATTTTGATGGTGCAGAAAATAGAGAGGATAGCGGGAAAATGATGGCCGTGGTATAACATTCTTGGATAATATGCCTGATAAACTGTAATTTGTTATTTACTTTTTGTGCTGCGCGTTATATACTAAAAACGGCAGATGGCGGAGTGAGGACACGGCGCTGTCTGACTGAATTTCGGAGGGAACGATCATGAAAAAGAGACTGCTTGCGCTCCTGCTGTGTGCCGTAATGGCCTGTGCGCTTCTTGTTCCGGCATTCCCCACTGCCGCCGCTGCGGAGGTGACAGAAACTGACCAGGAGATCCGTCTTTCGTGTACGGATACATGTGTAGCCGTGATCAACAAGGAAACCGGCGCTTTGACCTTTGAAGGCGATGGAGATATGGTCCAAGGTTACGACATGAAGGTCCGCTTTTCCGATTACAGCGATTATATTCGAAAGGTGACCCTGAAAGCTGGTATGTTTGAAATCCCAAGCGGAGCATTTGAAAACTGTACCCGGCTCGAAAGTGTAAATCTGTTTTCGGCCTCAGCTATTTATGAGAATGCATTCAAAAACTGCTCAAGCCTGAAAGATATCAAAATCACGGGTAATGTAAATTATATTTCCGGAAGTGCTTTTGCAGGATGTATAAGTCTTACAAAATTTGATCTGAGTAAATATAACACTTTTTATAAGATCGATGAGGCAGGGGCCCTATATCGGGATACCAAGCTTATTCGGTACCCTGCGGGCAGAACCGGAAGCTATGAAGTCCGTGCTATGACGAGAGAAATCGGTGAGGGAGCGTTTGAAGGCTCCTTAGTCCACGATGTTGCACTGCCTGACTCTCTTTACAGAATCGATGAGAGAGCATTTGCGGATTGCCCCAATCTGACCGGGCTTACCATTCCAAAATCTACGGTGAACATTGAAAGGTGCATCAGCTTGGGCAGCCCTAATTTCCGCGGGTTTCAGGTGGAGCCGAATAATCGTTTTTATTCTACGGATTCCTATGGCGGGTTATACACGACAAAGAATTTATCCGGAAACCTGGAGTTTAAAGAGTGCCCGGGGGGCTTCCGCGGGAAGTATGTCCTGCAGGATGGAACGCGGATTGTAAACGGATTTCATGAACATGACGGTGTGACGGAAATCTGGATGCCGGACAGCGTATTAGAAGTTTACTATTCTGACGGCTGCAAGAATCTTAGCAAAGTCAGACTATCTAAGAACTTATTAACAATAGATTCTTCCGCTTTTAGAGACTGTGCCGCACTGCGTGAGATCGTGTTTCCGGAGAGCGTTAAAACAATCGGTGAGCGCGCCTTTTCTGGCTGTATTTCACTCAAGCACGTCTATTTTATGGGAGACTTGCCTGAAATCGGCTGGCTTAGCTTCGCTGACAGCAATGCAATAAGTGACTTTGCTGCGATTCCCGGCATGGTGTTTTATTACCGGGAAGGAACCTCCGGATGGGGACCGACAGTTTTTGATCAAACTTTAAGCTACCCCACAGCGGTTTGGACAACAGCCCCCTATACGGATGCCAGCCCGGACAGCTGGTATGCCTCGGCCGTGCGGTATACTTACGACAATGGTCTTATGAACGGCACAGGCGAATACAGCTTTGAGCCGGAGAGCAGCATGACCCGCGCGATGCTTGTGACGGTCCTCTGGCGCTATGCCGGACAGCCGCAGGCTGCTGCCAACCCCTTTACGGATGTTCCGGGCGGCGAGTGGTACACGCAGGCTGTCGCATGGGCAGCGGAGAACGGCGTGGTCAACGGCATCGGCGGCGGTAAGTTTGATCCGAATGGCCGCGTAACCCGAGAGCAGGCAGCGGCGATCCTGTTCCGCTATGCGCAGAAGGTTGGCGCTGCGTCCGCGGAGCGTGCTGATCTGTCCGGCTTCCCGGATGCGAACGCCGTGTCGGATTATGCCAGCGATGCCATGCGCTGGGTTGTGGCGGAGGGCATCATCGGCGGCAGCCGCGAATACGACGGCCGCGATTGGCTCAAGCCGCAGGGAAGCGCCACCCGCGCACAGGTCGCGGCGATCCTCATGCGCTACATTGAAAACGCTACAAAATAGGGAAAAGGAACGGCTGCGCCCCGGTTTCGGAGCGCAGCCGCTTTGCATGGTTTGCGTGGTATGGTCGGAGGGCCACAGCATAAAGCCGCAGCCCTCCGTCTTTATGTTATATGAGGGAGCCTTCACACAAAGTGATCTCGTGCAATCATGGCCAGCCGCTCCCGCAGGTCGGGGCTGAAGCCTGCGAGGTCCTCGAGCGTGATGGTCTTGTCATCCAGCAGATAGAGCAGGTTATAGTACATTTCGGAGCGGCTGACATCGGCCACGACACCGACGCGCTTCTTGTCCTTGCGAAGCCTCTTCTCCAGCTCCCAGAACTTGTCGGATGCCTTGCCGGGCCCGGCCAGCAGGGCCGCGTAGGATTCGGCCAGCTGCTCCATGCAGCGCTCCTGCCACTCCGGCAGCCTTTTGCGGAACAGCTTCCAGTCGGATTCGTTTACGGGCAGCATGGGGGACCTCTTGTGTAGAATAATTTGACGTTTGCAGGGATGACAGAATGTCTGATGCGGCTTTACTCCCGGTTCTCCAGCCGCCTGCGGATGGCGTTCAGCCACGCGCCGTTGTATTTGAAATACTGAGGCCCGGCGACCGAATTCCGGGTCCCCAGCAGATGCTTCGCCAGTGCGGTCAGGGACCATATTTCGTCCTGAAAGCGCACATGCTTGTCGTCGACGACGGTGCAGCGCTCGCCGGTTGTTCATTCCCGCGGCAGCAGAATTCCAGCTCCGCTCCCTCGGAAATGCCGCATTTGGAAAATGCGAACGGGGAGACCCGTTCCCGGTGCTGCTCCTCGATCTGCCGGGCCAGCGCCTCGTCCTGCTGCGCTGTTGTCGTCACCCTCCGTTTTTTCAGACGGTGGTGGAAGCCGTTGATCTCCGCGATCGCCTCGAGGATCGCGTAAGCGTCCTCCGGCGGCATGGCATAGAATTCCCGGATGCGGCGCTTGCCGTCCACTTCTTCGGCAGAACGCAGATCGGGGTTCAGCTTGTCCAGAATGGAGTGGAGCTTCTTGTCCGAGAGGGCGGAATCCACCTCGTAGGTGGCGTACACCCGGAACGCAAAGGGGACCGCCGTGCTGCGGTTCAGCTCCGCGGGCCGCTGCTTTACATCCGTGGCATAGCCGAGCTTCCCATATTGCGGGAAGGAGGGATTCGTGAGAATGTAAATGTATCCGGTCGTGGTCGTCTGGGTCCTTTCGTGAGGGTGGAAAGATTGTGCTATTTTGGAGTGTTACTTTCGTCCTGCACCAATGTTGTGCTCAGTAAATGCCAAAATATGGTATTCATGATGTCTGTGAATAACCATAGCAACTGCGCTAAATGCATTGGCGTTAGAGCATTTACTGATAAATCTGACCAATGGGCAAGGTTATTTCGCATATTATACCCTATATTTGTCTGCGGCGTCTTCATCAAAAAGAAGGACAGATTCTTTATGTGTTCCAATCCAAAAATGTTTACGATATCATCATTGTTTTCACTGAACAATTGCCCCAAAGTCGCCTTATTGCTTGGAATATATTCGCGATCCTTTGTAAGGTGACGATAAAATACCCTTAGTAGCTTTTCAGAGAATGAACAGGCAAACATTTCAGCCCCATAGCACAAGGAATGGACAATCATCGTATCTGCCTTCAGATTTCTGACCACGATTTGTATCATAGAGACCAACAGCTCAACATCTTGTTCCATCCCTGCGTCTTTGACTTGCAAAGTTTCGGAAATGTACTTTATTGCTGATGAAATAAGGGAGAAATAGTCGCTTGCTGTTCTGGTTTCCTGCAATATGCGAAATATCGAGGCGGTTTCAACGGATTTCTGAAAGGAAAGCCACAGTTGATGGTTCTCGGTATAATAGTCGTCAATTGGGATGTTTGTGAGCGCTAGGTTCGTTATGGGATAATTTGATTTTCTTTTATCTGAAAGTCTGCTCACATAGTGATAATATCCATCAACGTTTGAGCGATCGTGGGTAAGAGCCAGTAAGCGTTCCTCCCAATTCTGCAGTGATTTCCAATTTTCGACTATTTCTCCAACAGGGATGGTAAACGAAAAGGATGCCCCTTTTTCGCAGATATTCTGATTAAGAAGTGCGTCGATATTCTTGAAAATTGGCATAAATTGATTCGCCAATGGGCTTCTGATTTTTATCAGGAACTGATAAAATGGAGCCGCTTGTATATAAATGTGCAGGACGTTATCTATTGTTGCTGTTTCTGCGAGAGAAACAACGCCACTGAATAAGATGGGTATGTACTTTTCAACTATGCTTCTTAATTTACTACTTTTCTTATTAAGAATATAGCACCAGATATCAAGAACTTTTTCGAACCAAAATGAGGAAACGTCGTCCAATTTACCTGAGTGAAATACTATTTCGAAAAGCTCAGGCTTTTGTTCGAAGAGCCTCTCAAATTCTTCAAATCGCTCGACAATGTAATGACCGAAATGATCGCATATATATTCCAGAGAAGAGCTGCATACTCCCGGATTCCACTTTGCAATCAAGTCGAGTGTGACGGAGCGAATATCATTTGCAGCATACGGGGCGTGAAAGACATCATCAATATTATTGTCAATAAATTTTATCACATTTTTATACTGAATAGACTTCACACTATTGCGGGCAGCATTGGAGAGCGCGGTGATGACAGTTTTATGCTCATCATGCACAATTTCAGAAATTGCCACCGATAAACTTTGAAGTTTACGGGCTAAGAGGTATTGGTAGTAGTCGTCAAGAGTTTCTATCCCATTTAGCGGGTATTTTCCAAAGAAATCATCAAAAATGTCTGGATTTTCGATGATTGCTTTTATTTCCCAGTTTGCTGCGAGATCATTTGGCTTGAGTGGGCGGAGGGATATTATAATCTTTCTCCTTTTAAGTTCATCAATAAGCACTTGAAATTCCTCCTACTGTTTACTCCACCCCACCTAAAGCAGTTAGAGCTGCCGCGCGATCTCAAAGCGCTTGGCAAGACGGTCCTCCTGCCACTTTTCCAGTTTTAACGGTAAAGTCAGGCAGCAGGTATCTGTGCTGCTCTTTTTCACAGGACTCCCTCCTTGCCGGCTGCAGCAAAACACGACCCGGGTTGTTTAGAACTATTTTATCATTAGGTGTGCAAAAATACAAGCTGTGTGACAGCGGTTTCCTGTCCAAATTCCTTTCAAAACTGCAAGGATAGAATTGTTTGCGGAGCGCTGCAGCGCCCCGCAATGTCTTTTTATCAGTCCATAATTCCATACCGCTTCATCAGCTCGATCCGCTCTTTTCCCAGCTTGATGGAGCCGGAGGCGCTGTTGTCCGTGCCGGACTGCTTCTCGCTGGCATAGTGCGCAATGCGCTGCACCCATGCGACCGGCAGCAGGTACGGGCGCTTTTTGAGGTACGGATAGCGACGCTCCAGATACTCGCGCTTGGGGAACACCGTCCGCAGGACGCTGCTCTTCGCCCCCGTCCGGCTGGCTTTCACGGCATTCAGCGTGACGGTGGAGGAATGGAGGCGCGTCAGGTCGTTGGAGCCGTACACGCCGCCGCAGAGGCTGTCGTGCAGCAGCGGCTCCGCGTCAACCGCGTCGCTCCACGGCGCGGGCAGGTCAAATTCGATGCCGAGATAGTCTCTGGCAATACGGAACGCCGCCGCAGCAAAGGTCGCCGCGTGGACGCTCTCACACTGCTCGTGCAGGCGCTGCCAGTCGATTTCATCGTGATACTCCCACGCCCACAGGCCGATGTCGCAGAACTGCCGCAGCCCGATGCCGCTGCGGACAAAGTGCTTGTAGGCGTGCAGAAGCAGGTACAGCAGATGCTCGTGGGGCGGCATGGTCGAGAAGCCATCTACCTCGATGGGCTTGAGGTCGGTAAAAAAGTGGTTCAGCTCGTCGTGGGCGTCCTCAGAAGAATCGAATAAGTGCCGGTGCAGCTCGATGTAAAGCGGGCTGCCGTTTTTTGTGTAGGACACCTCGTCCGCCGTTGCCAGCTCGTCCACAGGCGTGTCGGTGGTCAGACCGTTTGCAAGAAGCTGCTCATGGCAGGCCATAAACTCCGCGTCGGAAATGTAGAGGTCGTCGTCCGCGCTGATGCGGTGATCCTTCAGCGGATACAGTCGGCTGCAAAGCTGCCCTTTGACCACAATGGGATGAAGCCCCGCCGAACGCAGTTTGCGATAGAGGTCGGCAAACTCCGCCGAGCGCACGGTTTGGTTCAACACCTGCCCAATGACCTGTTGCTTGGTCACAGCGAACAGCGCAGCGTTTTCCCCGGCGGCAGGCGTTGCGCGGGCAGCCTCAAAGAGGATCGGCAGCAGCTTCTGCTGATTGGCCAGCGTAAAGATGGCAGGCCAGTCCACCTTTTCGGCGGGCAGATCTCCGCCAGAGATAGCAGCTTTGGCGATATGCAGGAATTGTGTTTCGGTGGTGGTCAGGGTCATGTTCGTGTGCCGAACCCTTTCTCTGGATTTTTCGATGGCGCGAGCGATGAGCAGCGATGTAGAGCCGATGAACGCGCCCAGCGTGTTGCAGATCACGTCGTCCACCTCTGCCATGCCGAGAGCGTAGCGGTACTGTGTGTACTCGATCCCCGCGCTGAGAATGCAGCCGACAAACGTCGTGAGGATGATTCTGCCCCAGCGGTGCCACTTCTGCGGCAGGGCATTGGACAGCGTCAGCCCCAGCGGGAAGAAGAGGAAGACGTTCATCAGCATCGCGCGGTAGAGTTCTGGTTGCTGGAGTGCGGCGGTGAAGGTGGCAAAAGGGGTGAGGATGAGCTCGTAATCACCGGGCGTGCGGGTCAGGATGGTGGCGTAGAGGATGATGAACGCAGCCGCGCAGGCGAGCGCGGTGTTGAGAAGCACTCGTCTCCGCTCTCCGACCCGCTGGCAGAGCACGGGCCAGAGAAGGAGCAGGGACAGCAGCAAAATGCACACCGTCCATGGGTTCATTGCGTAGATTTGTCGAAGCATCGTGTGTTATCGCTTCAGGCGGCGCATGACGCGGGCCAGAAGGCTCTTGCTCCGGCGTTCCTGCGCCAGTTCTTCTTTCGTCGGTTCGCAGCAGGCAGATACCAAATCGGCAAAGGACGTTTGACCGTAGCCCTCCCAAAATTCATCATAGCGGGCGGGCTTTTGAATGGGTGCAAGCACCGCTGGGTTAAAGGCAAACGCGCCTTTGGCTGCGGGCTGGAGTTGCAGCTGATCCTTGCAGCCTTCCAGCAGGCTGCGTCCCTTTTCACTGTGAATCAAAACGAGGGATGTGCCCTGCGGATTGTAGGCGTCCGGCTGAATTCCCTTGACGCCCCAATAGTCCGCAAGCGTGATGTCGCTGCAACGTTCGATCCCTTTGAACTTGCATACAAAGCAGGAGCTGCGGGAGTACAGTCCCTTGATAAAACCGCGCTGATAGGGGCTTTCGGCAGCGGGCTGGGCGAACTCTCTACCGTTATCAAACGCGGCGCGAATATGGTACGCTTCCCAGCCATTTGCCTTGTTGCGGAAGGAGAACGCGGTCAGCTTGCCGCCATACTGCTTCTCCAACTCTGCTTTATATTCGCCCCACACCAGAGGCGAGGGGACACTGTGACAGGCTGTGTCCTGCGTGATCAGAGTCTCATAGTCCCGACCAAGGTAGCTTTTCAGCGCTGCGACCTGGCACGGCATTCCGCTGAAATAGACCCAGCGACCGGCGGCCAGCGCCGCCTTGACCTGCGCATAGCAGTCGCTCGGAATGCGGCCTTGGACATACTTGGAGCTGCAAAGCGCAGAAAGCTCCTCCACGCTCTCAGCGGCAGTATGTATCACATGGAACTGTCCGTCAAAGGCCGCGCCGAACACAAGGCCGCCTCTGCGGATGATCTCCGCTGCCAATATGGGAAAGATCGCGCCGGACGAGGATCGGGGCAGGAGCGTTCCGTCCTTGGCGTAGCCGGTTAGAACCTCCGTATGCGCCGAGGCCTGCGGCGGCGTGGAAACGGAGCATTTTCGAGCGCAAAGGCCACAATCTGTGCATTTCCCTGCATCGACTACCGGATGCAGAAAGCCGTGCGAGTCGGCCTGCATCTGAATTGCAGAGGATGGGCAGATCGCCGCACACATGCCACAGCCAGTGCAGGATTCCTTTTCTTGAATCAATGTTTTCTCACCTCGCACGTCGCAGAACTTTTTTGAGTGCTCCACTCACAACATCTTTTTCATATGCGTTAAATGTAACGAAATATGATCCGACCGAAAACAGCAGTGTATATACAATAATTCCAGCAAAAAGCACGCCCCAACTTCTACCAAAGTCAATATACCGTGCAACTGCCAGCCCGACCACAAGCATCGCCACCGGAACAGCAGACATTTCGAAAATATTTTTCCAGAACAACAGAATGTCAATTCCCGTCACGCGATAGTAATAGATATTCATAATAATCCCTTGGCCGATAATATAAGACACACCTGAACAGAGTGCAGCACCGAACCCGCCAAGGTACGGAACTAGAAGATATGTAGAAATTACGTTGACAATAGCAATGGCAAGATAGGTTAGGCTTCTGAACTTATGCTTGTTCTGAGCCATAACAATGCTGATTCCGGTATTCTGAATCAGCGGAATAGTCAGGGGAATCAGTGTAACCAGTGCAATCCAATAACTATCAGAATAATTATTACCCGCCCATTTGCGCAAAAAAGCTTGGCCGAAGACAACGAAGCCTGAAAGCGCTAAGGAAATCAGCGCATATTGCAACCGGCCAACACGGATAAACACTGCAGAAAGCTCTGACTTGGGGGCATTCTGCTTCACCATGATGGTAACCTTCGGCTGCAAGACCCCGCTGACCGCCGTAGAAAGGTTCGTAAACATTGAATTGAACGTTACACCAATGTTATATACGGCAATAGCTGCCGTACTTGCTTCCATGCCCAGTATCACCTTATCTGTTGCCCAGAACAACATATCTACGATAGAGCCAAGGAAAACATACAGGGAAAACCCCAAAATTTCGGTAATCAGCCGACCGGGCATTTTTCTGAACTTTGGATGCAGTCCAAGCTGCTTTACGCAGTAGACCGCATATAGGGGCAGCATTACTACCTGCATCAGAGTTCCTGCCAGCGTCATTCCAACGGATGCATAGCCAAGATAAAGAGCGACGAGATTTGCAACCGGGGCTGCTACCGTAGAAAAAATGTTGATTGCTTGCCGGTAAATATAACGCTCATGCGCAACAATAACGCTTCCGAATACACTGATAGGAAATGATATTGCCATATTGAACGACATAATGCGGATAAGAATCTTGATCTTATCCAGCTCTGCGCCTGTCAAGCCTTTATGAAAAATAGGTTCGACATAACAGGATAATATCCATCCGCCAATCAGCACAAGCACACTGACGCAGCTATATATGGCGATGAAGAGTCCCATCACGCGCTCTTCACCATCTTTGTCATTGTCTGCTCTATATATGGAAAGATACCGAATTATCGTACTGCCCAATCCGAAGCTCAACAGGGATAAATATCCTGTGATGGATTGAGCCAGTCCCAAAAGGCCGTACTCGCTTTGCCCGAGGAGTCGCAGTATGACCGGTGTATAAAACATCGGAATCAGGCTTCCAAGGGCAAGGTTTATGTAAGTCATAATGACACCAACGCGAAGCTGGTTCGGTTTGCTCATGATAGTAAAATTCTCCCGTTTATTTGAGTCTTGAAACAGCTTCTGCCGCAGTGTACGCTCGCTGAATGTACTCTGGCATCACACACTTCAAGTGTGAGCGAATGCTATCCTCATTGGCCAGCAACCAGTCAAAACCATCCGCCAACTCGGCCGGGTTCCGCATCTCTTGCACAGGCAAAACATAGTGCTCCTCCGTGCCGAAAACATCCCACGCGATCCCTTTCGATTTCACAGAATAGCCAAGTACCAAAGTTGGTACGCAAGTGGAATAGGCCGCAATTGTTGCGTGGGTACGGGCACCGATAAACATTCTGCAACGGGAGATATAGCCTTTCAATTCGCAGCAGTTATGATCTTCTATGAGCAGCACACGACCAGAGGGTGCAAATTCCTCATACAAATTGCGAAGCGGAATCCGGTCATCATTATTCGCAATGACAACATGAGGGATCAATGCAACCGCGGCATCTGTAGTATTCAAAATGTGCTTAATTAAACATCGATATGCTTCATAGGCAACGCTTCCGTCTTTTGCACATTGCATGATAAGAGGACTCGCGTTAATACCGATTGTGTTGCCTTCTTTCCAGCCTTCAGGCAACGGCAGCTCCACACTGTCCAGCACAAATGCAGGATCAGCCACGAGAATCGTGTTTGGATTCACGGCTTTCAGCGTTTCATAGCTGATGCTTTCTCTTGCGGTTATGAGATCGTACTGTGCAATATCCTTTGCGGTGGCAGCATCCATTTCGGACGGCTCAAAAGAGCAACCCCAGAAAACCGTTTTTCCACCCTTCTCATGGATGATTTGATTGTAGTGCCCCAGAATGTCTTTACCGGCATAGCAGTAGTTGTCTCCGCCAATAGATAGATAAACATCTCCGCATTGCACAGCAGAAAAGAAGTTTCTATGCGAAAACTTTGTGTAAAAAATATCACTCCCGGTAAGCTTGTGGTGCATTTTGAACGTCAATGATTTCAAACCTGCAAGCGGCACGGAGCCGTCTTCCTGAATGCTTACCACATTATCCAGACCATAAGTACAATCAGTATTGGGTGCAGTACTCCAAAGGAATAGCTTTGTGCTCAGCAATTTTGAAGTTGAGCGGACAATAGCCTCACAGCCGTGATTTTCGCTGCCCCCGTGATAGTAAAGATTGATCATATGCTACTTTCTCCTGAACATAAGCGCATTTTTTGCTTTACATAGAAAGTCTACCAGTAAAACACTTATAAAGTTGCCAGAACGATAGGCAGAAAGATAAAATGGATGTACAAAGCATTTCCTTGTATTAAGTGCCTCTCGGAATTCTTTGCTCCGCATAAATGTGCTATTCCATTTGCGCTTTTCTCTTCTGCTCACGTCGGGTGCACGCATCGTATTACGCAATACTTTTTCGTAGAGGTAAAACTGGCTGTTGTAAAACTTCTCCATCTGCCCTTCTGAGGCATCCCACTTTTGCAAGTGAGACAGGCAAGCCGCGTTGAGTCTGCGGTAAATTTCCAGCAAGTCGCAGCGGTATCTGGAGTCCAGACTTTCCTCATTGCCACGCATATAGTTGTACAGCGGCTTCGTTATCACAGCGATTCTGTCATTTTCAGACGCATCAATATAGGCAAGATTGAATAGCCAGTCCTCGCCCAAGGAAAGATCATTCAAGAAACGGACATCGGCACTTTGGATGGTTTTGATTCGGTATAGCTTATTACAGGGGCCGGCGTCCAGCCACATTTCATGCAGGGTCATGTAGTCTTGCAGCGTGTAGTGCAAGATTGGGTTTACAGATGAATAATTCGGTGCGGCATTTTCTCGCTGATACCCTGTTACGGTTTGGAAGCAGCACCAAATATGTCCGCAGTCCGGATTCGACTTTGCCGTTTTCAGTAAAGTTTCAATGTAGTCAGGCTCAAGGTAATCATCACTGTCACAGAATGTGATGTATTCGCCATCAGCGGCATCAATTCCGGCATTTCGCGCCGATGATACGCCACCGTTCGGCTTGTGGATCACTCGGATGCGCTTGTCTTCGGCAGCAAATCTGTCACACAGTTTACCGCTACCATCCGTCGAACCGTCATCTACAAGTATCAATTCAAAATCGGTGTAAGTTTGCTGTCGAACGGAACCAACACAGTGTTCTAACGATTTAATGCAGTTGTAAGCTGGGACAATAATTGAAACTAACTTCATGCCTTCTTCTCGCCAACATATCCCCACGTCTCCGCCAACTCCAGTCGCATCATTTCCCATTCTTCTGGTGTGGCATTCTTCCACTCATCCCACCAGCGCTCAGTAAAATAGCGATGTGTTTCCAACGCAAGATTATGTTTTTCTTTGTATTCGTCAAAAGAGCAAATGCGTTTTGCTGGATTTCCAGCATATACGCCATTCGATGGAAGATCGTGTGTAACAACCGAATTAGCACCGATTACGACATTGTCCCCTATTCGGGTGTCGCACAGCACGACCGTGCCTGCGCCAATGAACACATTGTTCCCAATGCGGACAATCCCGACTTTTGTGTGAGATTTTGTAAGGAGAGTGCTGGCATCATGTGCCAAGAGCTTTACGCCTGTTGAAATGGTCACATCGTTCCCAATCGTAATAAGCCACGGGTAATTTGAGTCAACAGCATCCGGGCTGAAGCAGTTAAAGTTGTCTCCATGGCGGAAGCCGTGGTTTTTGCACCATACCAGGCTCGCATCAGTCCCAGTTCCTTTTATCTTCATCAATGCACGTTTAATCCACATATCTACCCCTCATTTGAGAATCTTTTCCTTATATTCTTCCATATTACGGATAGGGTCGAAAGCATTTCCTTGAGCCGCCTCTCGAATTCGTTCATGTAGCCTGACATCATCCAGTAGCCGACAAATAGCTATCGAGATAGCTTTGGCATCCACAGGAGCAATAATTCCGTTCTCCATGGATTTAATCTGTTCTCGCATCCCGCCTACGTCTGTTGCTACAATAATTTTCCCTAACGCCCTTGCCTCACATACGGTAGTTGAATACGCCTCATAATATGACGGCTGGACATATATATCTGCCGCCCCCATATACGGATAAGGATTTGCTTGATCTCCCATCAAAAAAAAAGTCTCTTGTAGATGGTCTTTCTCAATTTCCTTTTCGATTTTCTTCCTTTGATTTCCGTCGCCAATCCAATACCATCTAACTTTCCTACCGCAACTAACCAAATGTCTACAAGCAGCTAGCGCCATATCAGCGCCCTTCTCCCTAGTCAACCGCCCAACAGTAACGATATTTATAAAATCTGAGTTGAAATCGCGCGGCAGCGGCTCCAAAGCCTTTGTTTTTATATCGTCAACATCATAGAAATTCTTCAGCACAACCGCCTTTTGTGCGGCGAAATCGAATTTTTCCATGAGCATCTTCTTGCAGTCCTGTGAAACAGCAACAATGTAATCAAACCGGGAATAATATGATTGATCTCTTTTGTATGCATGACCACTTTTTTCATATGCGCCGTTATGATACCACATGATCTTTCTGTCTGCAGTCACCTTATCTATCACATAGTAGGGAGAATAGTCATTCTGCGAGTATGCCACTGCAATATCATACCGTTTCCGCATCGGAGAAAAGGTGCGCCAAGATCTTAACCCCAATTTGACTGCAAGCCGGAACAAAACATATCTGGCCGTTTTGACTAAATTTCTTGTGACTCCGCCGCGCTCCCGTATCTCCCGATAGGTGTCCGTCGTATTCATAACGTAGCAAAATGAATCCAACTGCGTGACCGCCCGCTGAATGGACGGCAAAAAGGAATACTTTGGATTCATGAGAAGCAAATCAACTGCAAAATCCTCCTCTGGCATTGCATTTATTAAATTCACAAGACACTTTTCTATCCCGCCAATTCCCAAGCCATAGCAGCAAAACAAAACTGTTTTCATAACGGCCTCCTCGGTAACTCCTTACGAATAGACATTCTTTTGGAAATACTTGCTGTACAGTACGTAGATTAGACGATACAGTCCCGGAACGTGGACAATCATGTTGGCCATCAACTCACGTTTTCTTCCTAGCAGTGAAAAATCATTTGCTTCTTTTACCAACAGTTCGTGTACTTTCCGTAGATCGTCTCTATATCCTGCACCTGCCGTCAGCAAGGCATGATATGTATTAATACATGTGTTGATATATGCCTGCCGGGCTGCATTGCGCAATTCTGCCGGTGCATCCTGCCGAATGATCTCTTTCACCCTTATGGGGTCGTATATCTTGTGAGGGTTCAGCTTCGCACGAGACGCGGATTCATTTCGAACAACGTAATGATACGGGCACCAGTCCTCAAAAACCGTCTGCTCTGCCGTAGAAAATAGCCTGTAGTTCATCAGCAGGTCTTCGTTGATTTTGATATCCAGCGGCACGGCTTCGCCGTGTAACAAGCTCCGGAACAAGGGTTTGTGGAAGAGCTTGTTACACAGGCCCGGCTCAATTCTTGAGCCGGATAACAGCTCTTTCAGAGCCGTTATCTTATCTTGCTGCGCAAGAAGGCCTGTGTTGTGGAAATAGTGAACTCGGCCATCATCAAAGCACATCTGATACCCGCAATGCGAGATGTCCGCATGATAGGTTTCGGCGTTTTTCAGCAGTCGCTCATACATATCGGATTCGATTTCGTCATCGCCGTCCACAAAACCAATCCACTGGCCAGAGGCTTCTCTTACTCCATGCAGGCGTGCAGACGTAACGCCGTCATTCTCTTGAAAGATGGGCTTTATACGGTTGTCCTTTTTAGCGTACTGCCGGATAATGTTGGTGCTGCCGTCAAATGAACCGTCATCAACAACTATAATCTCGATGTCGTGATAGCTCTGCGCAAGAATGCTGTCCAGACAGCGCGATAATTCCTTTTCCAGATTGAACACCGGAACGATAATGGAAATCAAGTCCGTTTGCATAATCTCTCTCACAGTCCCAACAGCATTTCTTCCACCGCACGGACAGTATTTTCTGTGCTGAAGGTCTTGCCTCGCTCGATAGCCTTTTCTTTATAATGGGTAAGCTTGTCCGGATGATCCAGCAAATCCTTGATTCCCTGATACAACGCTTCCACGCTGTTTTCAGTCACGATGCCCCATTCGTTGTGTTCACCCAGCATCTCCTTCATGCCGGATACCTCAACGGTGCAGACCGGGGTTCCAACAATCAGCGCCTCGGTGGCTGCGGTAGAAAATCCCTCCGCAAAGCTGGCGCAGACGAAAAGATCGCATTTTGCAACATACTTATAGGGATTGGTCTGGTAGCCAAGCAAGGTGACCGCTTCTTGCAGGTCACTTGCTTGAATATATCGTTCCATCTCCTGCTGAAGCGGACCGATACCAAGGATGTAGAGATGGACGGGATATTTCTCATCATGCAGACGCTTGATGGTGGACAGCAGACGCATATAGCCCTTGGATTCCTTGAGTGTTCCGACCGCCATCAGCCGTATTTTCCCGTCATCCATCAACTCTGGCGCGGTATCATTTGCGTTAGTCAGTATTTTCTCGGACTCCACTGTGTTGTACAGCACACGGCATGGTTTCTGGAAATTCAGGATGCGGCAAAAATCGTCATGGACATACTGCGAAACGCACACAGTCTGGTCAAAGCGGTCGTAGCACTTGCGCGCTTCGCGCTCACTGCGGAACGAGCCTGACAGGCGTTCCATCGTATGCTGCTCCACATGAATCCACGATACGAGCTTGGTATTCGCGTCTTGGCAACCACTGATAACGCGCGCAGAAGGACCTTCCAGATAGGAGACCTCAATATCGTAATGCTCCTTCACGCACATGCGGTGTAGCTGTGCCGGTGTCAGCAGCTTCATGAGCTTGCTGTTACCCGGCACTTCTTTGGGGAATACCGCACGGAAGTGAATATCTGACGCAAGGAACTGCTCATTCACACCGCCGCCAAACAGCGCCGTCACAGAGATATCAAATTTTGAGCGATCCATGTTGTTGACCAGATTGACCAGCACCTTTTCGGCACCGCCTTGGCCGAGGTCATGGATGAGAAAAAGGATTTTTTTCATTGCTTCACCTCAATCGCATTCCAATTCCAGTGCAATTTATTTCTTGCGCAGCCTTTTCCCATGCAAAAATTTGTACAGCCAGGTTGGGCAAAAGCCCTTTAAAACAGGGATACATGCTTGTGCATAAGAAAAACTCTGGCCGCCAAACGCCTTCCCTGCTCTCAAAATGACCTTGCTCTCGTTGATCCGGCTTTGAAACGTTCTACGCGAGATTGCATTGCGGTCATCGCGCATACTATACAGGATTTCTTGTGTATTAAAGCCACGGTAACCGGCAGCGTACATCCGAACCCAAAGATCGTAGTCTTCAACACGCAGCGTATCTTTGTTTTCAGAATATCCGCCCAGCGCCTCCAGAATATCTCGGCGCATAAGTGCCCCTGCATGGCAAAACTGAGAGCCATGCAGAAGATCCTTTGGCTGAGGCGCGGCGTCATAGATCATTTTTCCAAAGATGCCTTCATCATCGAAAAAGCTCATGGAGCAACTGATAACACCCGCCTCCGGGTGCTTGGCATACAGTGCCAGTTCCTTTTCAAATCGGTCCGGTGCACAGATATCATCGCCGTCCATGCGGGCAATATAATATCCGCTTGCAGCAGCCAGACATTTGTTCAAGGTTGCATTCAGTCCAAGATTTTTCTCATTTCTCAGGAGGACAATGCGCTCATCGTTCCGCTGAAATTCACTGGCAACCTGCCACGTTTCATCAGACGATCCATCATCGCAGATGATAAACTCCCAGTCCGATACCGTCTGGTGCTGAATGGCGGCAATCGCCTCCGGCAGAGTGTGGGCGCAGTTGTATGCACCCATAATCACAGAAATAGTTGGATTCATAATCCTCACGTCACAATCCTAAGTAGTTCCAAACCGTTATTCTGGAAAATTCCTGCGCAAAGTTCTCGTTGATCGCATTTCCATAGTAGAAGTACATCAGATAACAGGCGACCATCGACACCGTCAGGAAGCGTCTGTCCCGCACGGAGAGTCTTTTGAGTATCATCGGCAAGACGATCGCCGGGAAAATAGAAAAATAGTTTGCCAGCCGTCCAAAGTAGTTTGCCGTACCAAATAGGCCGACGAACATGATACACGCATAGAGAAAGCTGAGATTGATAAACACATTGTCTGCCGCACTGCTTCGACTGACGCGGCGCTTGAGAAGAAACGTCAGCAGCACCGGGACGCTGGCAACCAGCACTCTGAATACGTTAACGCCCTCGCCAATGAACTCTTCCGCGTTGTACCCATCGCCCAGCAGCGCTGCCGTGTTGACAATCGTCTCAACAATATTCGGCAGGGTCAGTCCTGCAATTACGGTAAGCGCCAGCAGGAGCCATGTCCCGCCGGACCACGGTTTAAAGCGAAGGATTGGAATCAGCAAAAACAACAGAATATACGGATGAAATGTTGCCGCCAGCAGCACGATTGCCGCAAATCGAATCCATTTATGGTTCAGCGCATACGGGATTGCCGCAAGCCCAATGGCAATTGAAGTGCACTGCTTCATAGCAGCCAAAGAAAACAAGTAGCCGTGCGCACAAACAAAAAGAAAAATCGACAGCGTAAAGTTGCTGGAATACCGCTTCAAAAAAGTAACCGCCGATGCCACAAACAAACTCGAATAGAACAGCACAAAGCTCTGGGCACTGAAACCGGCAGCCTTCATCAGTGAATTGAGCAAGATAAACCCTGGATTGTCTCCGAGCCTCCAACTGAACTCTGTCAGGATATCCGGAAAAGCCGCCATCGCCTTATAGCCGCTCCTGTAAGTATAAGTGTCATTGTAGCCGGTGCGAAGGCCTGCAAAGAGACTCAGATAAGCAATCAGTAGGACAACAATGCCATAGTTCAGCACTTTGCTCGGTCGACCATTCCATGCAAATGTGTACTTTTCGCTTAAAAATGCAAGTCCGCAGGAAACGGCCAGCACGATCCATAGTTCGCCCACTGATATCCTCCCATATTAAAGCTCATAAACGGCTTGCAGTTCTTGCCGCACGTTGGTATCCGCATAGAGCTGTGCCTTTTCATATCCGGCCTGTCCCATGCGACCGGCCAGTTCGCCATCGTTCAGCAGCACCGCAATTTTCTCCGCAAACGCGTCGCTGTCCGCAGGCGGCACCATATAGCCGGTCTTCTCCGGCACGATCAACTCGCGGTGGCCCCGGTTGTAGGAGGCCACCACAGGCTTGCCCAACAACATCCCCTCCACAATATTCATTGGAAGACCTTCGCGGTAACTGCAAGACACGATCACATCTGCGATATTGGCATATCGCTCCAGATCAGTGCGATAGCCAAGAAACTCCACACAGCTTTGCAATTCAAGTGCGGTAACCTCTGCCTGCAATTCCGGCAATGTTGGACCATTACCTGCCAGCAGTAGCTTTGCCTTCGGCTGATGCTCTATCAGAGTTTTCATCGCGTGAATTGCCGTGATCTGGTTCTTGTTCGACAGCAATTCTCCGGTACAAAGCAGCAGCTTATCATCAGCAGCATAGCCAAGCTCACACCGCAGCGCCGCGCATTCGGCTTCGGACAACTTACGATACTTTGCAGAATTTGCACCAACACCATGAATGCGCTCCACCTGCGTGGGAAACTTTGCCGAGGCAAGGTCATAATCCTCCTGCGTGATGGTGATGAGCTTGTCCGTATGGCGGCACATAAACTTCTCCACCGGATACCAGATGAGCCAGTTTTTCTTCGGCGCGCCCTTATAAAAGTGGAAGCCATGAGCGGTATAAAAGACCTTGGTGCCGCGCTTGCGGGCTTTTCGTGCAGCCAGCCGTCCCAAAACACCGCCGACCGGCGTGTTGCAGTGGACAACATCGTAGTTGCCCTCATCAATGATCTTTTTGAGCTGTTTGTAGGCTCCAAGATTTTTCGGTGAAAACGGTGATCGCTGGAACGGCACGTCAAAGACCTGTTCCACAAAGTCCAGCTTCAGGCCGTTCTTTTCGGCAAGGTTGTTCCGCGCCGCCACATGAACTTCGCAGCCGTGCTCATGTAGCATGGCCACAAGCGGCCTGTGAAACTGACAGATATGCGATTGTACAGTGGCAACTAGAAGGACTTTCATTGCAGCTCCTTAGAATGGCAAGGCATTGTTCACAAGATAATACGCCCGTTCACAATACATTCTTTTCTTGGTTTCGTTGTAATTCGTAATCGTTATTCCGAGCTGGTCAATCGCGGGGTTCATTTTGCGAATGACATCGAAGTGTGGGATATCCTCAATCCTTTTTTCCAAGGGTAACCGCAGAAACAGCTCCATCAGCAAGCGGTTGTTATACGGAATCGTGATATCGTAGGAAACGCGGTGTTCGGATGTAATCGTCAGACCTCCCCAGCCGCCGTAGCGGAATTCCCACAGATACATATCGCTGGAATCCAGATTGTAAATGCTATGGAAGGCTGTCTTTTCTATGTACTGGCGGAATATCTTGTCCGTCGCATTGGCATCCGTGCGATTGTAGGTGAAAAATTTGTACATAGAAGTCATCTGTCTGGGAGACAACCGCGTCGGCATTTTCTTCAAGCCAAACTTTTTGTAATAGTTTGCGCGTCCAATTTCTGACACCCAAGACTTGACCTCAACGTCGAAATCCGGGGTGTTCAAGAAAAACAGCCGCTTCCTGACATCGTTGGCGTTGACCGCTCCGATATCGCCCAAATTATGCTCCATGACGGCGCGCATCGCAGAAACATCTTCAAAATCACCGTCATTTTCAGAAATTGTATAAGTGTGATGCGTTACACCTATGGCAGCCGCAATTTTCTCAGCAGCCTCTGCGTCCGGCCTGTCTCCGTACATGGAGATATAACTGTAAAAGTCAAATTTGTCGTACAGACCGTTGGCGCAGGCTACGGTCGTTTTGCTGTCCATACCGCCAGTCATTGAAATTGCAGGCTTGTCCCACTTATTCGCAATCAGCTCCATGTTCTTGTGAAGCAGCCGCCCGATTTCCACAATTGTTTCGTCGTATTCCCACTCATTCTTCACCACAGAGATATCGCAGTTGGGATAAAAACGGGTAAGTTTACAGGAGAACTTCGGAACTGCAACATTCAAAACATGATTCGGCACAAGGCGAAACACATCGTCAAATTGCGAAATGTCACCGGGCAGAAACAAACCATACATCTGCCAGAAGCGATAATGCGTCAGCTTTCTCACATAGGCAGATTGCGTAAGATTACAAAGATCGCCAATCAACTGCGCGTGTGACGACAGATAGAAATGCTTTTCAATTGTGCCATAATAGGTGCATTGCATCCCGGCACAGTCGCCCCACACCTCAATGCCCACTGCCTTTACAACGATCAGGGTAAACACGCCTGTCCATTGATTGAAATACCCAATCTTATCTTCGGAATCAGCATATTTCCGAAGAATTTCATTTTCGTCATACAAGCCGTCAAACGGGTTATATGCATGGCCGATCAGCACCAGCGAAGAATCCTCAGTTTGCAGCGCATAGTATTTCGCCTTGGGGTGTACCAACAGACTATATCCGCAGATTTTCTCAGTCCGCCATTCTCCATAAAAGGGAAATGCATTGCCGTCAATTTCGGCATCCGTAAACAAATAACCGCGGGCAAAAAGAACCTCTCTGAACTTTGGAGAATCATCCGTTATTCTCTTCACTTCACCTATGCTACTCATTTCAGATTCTCCTTTATCGTCTCCCACAGCCGTGCCCGATTTTCCTCTCCCACAAAGCTGTTATGTGGGGTCAGGAGCACGTTTTCCATATCCCACAGCGGACTGCTTTCGGGCAGGGGTTCTTCCTCAAAAACGTCCAGCACCGCGTGACCGCCGCTTTGCAGCCACTTGGTCAGCGCAGCTTCGTCTGCCAGTGCGCCGCGGGCGACATTGACGAAGATCGCGCCATCATGCAGGCGGCCAAAGATTTCCTCGCTCACGATGCCGCGCGTCTCCGGCGTCAGGGCGATGCAGCACACCAGAATATCACAGGCCGCCGCAGCGTCCGGCAGCTTATCCAGCGGCAGGAGTTCGTCAAAATCCAGCAGCACCCGCACGGTGCGATTCACGCCGGTGATATGGCAGCCAAAGGCTTTCAGCCGCTTTGCAATCTCGCGTCCCACATCGCCGCAGCCGAGGATGCACACCCGCTTACCGGAAAGCTCCAGCAGGCCGCGATGCTTCTCCCATTTGTGCTGAGTCTGATTCGCCGCAAAAAAGCGGCTCTGCTTATATAGCTGCAAAATGCCGCAGACGGCGAACTCCGCCATCGGAACGCTGTACACGCCCGCGGCGTTGTGCAGCGCAATGCCGCGCGCCCGGATATCGTCCAGCGGCACGCGGTCAAGACCCGCGCTGGTGAGCTGGATGACCCGCAGGCTCGTAAAGCGCTCGATGGAATTGTAGAGGAACAGGCCGTTGCACACGACCGCCTCGTATCGCTCCGGATAGTTTACCGGGGCGCGTTCGTCACCATGAACGAAGACCTTGTGCCCGGCAGCTTCCAGCTGCTCGCGCTCGCCGCTATTGAGTTGAAACGCGCCGGTCACCAGAACGTTCATGCGTTCATACCTCTCACAATGTTCTCAACGCAGGCGCAAACCCTGCGGTGATTCTCGTCAAACTGCTCCTGCGTCCAAGCGGCGCAGTCCCGCTCCACGCGGCGGATATCCGCTATGCCCTCTGTGAAGATACGCCGTATCTCGTCCAAGTCCGTCGTCTTCTCCGTGTTGCAGAAGCTGCGGGACAGAATGACATACTGCGAGCCGAGCCGATAGTGCTCTCCGATAATATATTCTGCTGGAAGCGTCCCCGAGCCGGGGCGGCCCACGCCGCCAAAGCCATAGGGAATACTTGCTTCACGGAGCTCGGCGCAAAGCCTGTCCACCGTGCCGTCCGTCAGGAGCTGGAACATGAATCTCTGATGATAGCACAGGTGCAGGTCATTGAGGCCGATGTGCATCTGGTCGATGCCCAGTATGGCCAGCGCCTCCGGCAGATGCTCTGCCGCCGTGTCGGTTTCCAGCAGCGGCATGACCTTTGCACGGCCATCCACCATGCTAACAAGCTGCCGCAGATCATCCGCCGTGCGCCACATGGGGAGCATAATAACGTCCGCACCGTTTGCGATGGCGTCGTCGATCTCCGTCTGCGAGTTGGGATTCAGTGGATTGACGCGCGCCATGATCTCGGCCTGATCGCCGATGGCGGCACGGACTTTTGCAATATCCTCCGGTGTATGGTGGGACTGCACCGTATCCATCCCGCCCTGACGCTCTGCCTTCCCCAGCACCTCCATGTCGATGAAGATGCGGTCAACGCCTGCATCCGCCGCGATTTTCGCAACCGCAGGATCATTTGTGATATACATGAGTTTCAGCATTTGATCTCTCTCAGACCGTCGCGCCGGTATTGACATTATCCTCGTTGCGCAGGACCTTGAACACGGTCATGAAAAGGATCTTGATATCCAGCGCAAGGGAGACGTGCTGCGTATACCAGACGTTCATCTTGATACGCTCGTGCCACTCTACGCCCTTGCGGCCATGTACCTGCGCCCAGCCGGTGATGCCGGGGCGAACGTCAAACATATGGAACTGCTCCTCGCTATACTGGTCTACCGGCCAAGGATGGTAGGTCAGCGGCGGGCGCGGCCCGACAATGGCCATATCGCCCACAATAATATTGATGAACTGCGGAAGCTCATCAATGCTGGTTGCCCGAATCAACTTTCCTACCTTTGTCACGCGCGGGTCGCCCTTCCCGCTGTAAACTCCGCTGCCGGTATGCTCTGCTCCGTCCGACATGGAGCGGAATTTATAAATCGTAAAGACCTTTCCGTGCAGCCCCAGTCTTTGCTGCTTGAACAGCACCGGCCCCGGAGAAGAAAGCTTGACTGCGAGTGCGGTTATCAGAAGCAGGGGTGAAAGAATAACTAAAGCAATCAGTGAGAGAACTGTATCAATCAATCGTTTTCCAAATCTTTTATACATGCAATTCCGTTCCTATCAACCCCGCCGATGGCAAGGGAACCTCAAAAATCTTTGTAATTCGTCATACTCTGGAGAAAATGGTATGAGAAATGACTATTTTCCTATTTAATTATAACGCAAACGGCGGAAATGCGCAAGGGGAAAGCAGAAAATATGTGTGGAGATGTGTGAAAGGCCGCAGCGCGGAGCTGCGGCCTGGTGATACGGTAAGATAGAATTGGGAAGGGTATTTGTAATAATTCGCGATTTCGTGTCAGACTTACAGCTCCATGGATTCAATGAATTCCGTGATTCGGTGATAAACTGCATCGTCTAAATTAGGATATCTCTCTAAAACGGTGTTTGCCCATTCGGGTCCATGTCCGCCTACTTCCCTGACAAAGCACTCCAGTTCACCGACGGGAACAATATAAATGCCATTCCCTTGGAGTACCTGCTCCATGTGCTTAAATGACGCGGTTGCATTTCCGGACGGAAGTGCCGAAACACCAGAACTCTTTAGTTTACTCCATATTGATGTGGTTGAAATAATATCACGAATCTGTTTTAATTCATTTTTTGATAACTCCGCACTCTTGCCGTTATCCATAATTTGTGAAATTGCTGATTTTGCTGCGATCCGATTGATTTTTTCCTTGTCGCTATGGAGGTTGGATACGATGTTTTTATAGTCCGTCCGGATAGCATCATAGTCTATTCCGTATGATTCAACAATTCCCTGAAATACCGTTTCGTCATTCAAAACATCGATGTCAGTGATCAGTTTTGTATTGACGTTCAGCGATCGAAGTGCTTTGACAATCTTTGCCATGCGATGTTTGCCGCCGCAATGAATGAACAATGTTTCAGAGTATTTTCCCTGCCGCTGCTTAATGTGGCTTTCAATAATGGAGTACATTTTGCAGTCCGAATCACTTTCACAGAGAACGACTGTTTTATGGAACAGACTGGCCATAATGTTAGAGTATCTTAGAATGGGATCGTTCCATACCTGCCTGAATTCCTGATTATTGAGAACTGAGAAACTGTTAGTATCTTCTTCTCGCGTGATCCGAATGATTTTTATCCTGTTCGGGCAGGCTTCAAGCAACCCTTTGATGATCTCTTCACTATGCGTAGAGATAAATGCCTGCTGTTGATCCGCTAATGTCTGACCAATGATTTGCCCCATGATTCTTGCCTGTGGTGGGTGTAAAAAGGATTCCGGCTCGTCGATCAGATAGGTACAATAATAGTCAAGCATCAAGTATAAAAGGATGCCGGTAAAACTCTTGATGCCGTCGCCTTGATTCTGAACCTGCTTATAGGTATCAAGAATTCTGGCATATGCTTCCTGACGGTCTTGTTCATCTTTGTATTGCCCAGTTAGCTGCACGGGCTCTCCGATGCACAGGGGAATCTGGGACCCGTATTGCGTATTTGGTGTGACTTCAATACCGAAGGCTTTTTTGAAGCTATCAGAAAGCCACTTCCGATAGTTACTACTGAAAGCTGCATAGTGGATAGGATGCTGCTTACTTGCGTTGCGTGGGATGCTGTTGGGAGGACTACATATTGTCAGGCGAGCAGCAGTATCTAAATTAGCAACAAATAGAGCTCGATATTCTCCATAGTATTGCTCGGAAAGAAATGATTCGTCAGTACTGTTATATATATGCATACGGTGATTTAGTACTATATACGTGGTGAAGCCCCCACGGTGTTCGCCCTCAGATAGCTTTTCTAAAGTTGCTGAGATTGGAAGATTGTTTTTGGTAATATTAATATCTGAAATTACTGTGGTCGGCATTTTCTGCTCAGAAAGTGTGTAAATATCTTTTAGAGATTGACTTTTTCCGGCGTTATTCGGACCAACGAATATGACAATATCGTCTCTTGAAATATCTAGAGACTCTCCGTTGTTGAATGTGATTCTGGAGATATATCCACCGGCTTTTTCGTGGTTCATATTGACATCCTCCTTTTATTTTGATGAAGTTACGTGCCTATGTAACAGTATTTCGACAGTAAACTCAATTGGAATGATTTACGGCTTTGCACTGTACTACGTTCAGCCACCATTCCCATTCCAGCCCCACTCAACCGCGGCTACTGCAAGGCATGCATAAAAAGCCTGCTGTTTACGTGGCTCGTCCAGTTTTTTCGCGGCTCTGAACAGTTCTCTTGCCGCACGGACGACCTTTTGCATATCGACATCCTGTTCCGCTCGCCGAAGCTGTTCCTGCGCGTAATTGATGAGATTTGTGAATTGCGTTTCCCCCAAATCGCTATCAAGGTTCATATTATGCCCTCCCTCGCTGTGCTCAGATTTTGCATCGATCACGATACCCGATTATACCATATCCCGGCACATATAATAATTTCAATTTCTGAAAAATGCACCATATTCTGCCCGACAAATTCCGACACGCGCCCTTCCTTTTCCTTCCTTGTCTTCCATTCGCATAATTCCCCATTGTTTGCAGACAATAGCAATGTGATTTCGAACGCATAAAGTGGAGGAGCAATATATGAAAGCAACCGGCATCGTCAGACGCATTGACGACCTCGGGCGGATCGTCATCCCAAAGGAGATCCGCCGTACCCTGCGTATCCGCGAGGGCGACCCGCTGGAAATCTACACGGAGAAGGACGGCGAGGTGATTTTTAAGAAATATTCGCCGATGGGGGACCTGCAGGCGGTCGCGGCGCAGCTGTGCGAGTCCATCGGCAAGAACACCGGCCACATCGCGGCCGTGGCGGACCGCGACTCCATCATTGCGGTGGCGGGCGCGCCGAAGCGCGAGCTTCTGGAAAAGCGCAACTCCGCCGAGCTGGAGCAGCTGATGGAGCAGCGGCGCAGCTACCGCTACCACGGCGGCGAGAGCCGTCTGCGCGCGGCGGAGTCCGTGGAGCGCTACCACCTCGGCGTGGCGGCACCGATCGTGGCCGAGGGCGACCTGATGGGCTGCGTCATGCTGCTCATGGGCGAGCACGACGCAGCGCCGACCGAGTCGGAGCAGACGCTCGCGCAGACGTTCGCGGGATTTTTGGGAAAGCAGATGGAGAGCTGAAGGGGAAAAGGGAAGATATTCGGGGCCGGGAGGCCCCGATTTTTTCGTATTTTCAAAAATAAAGGTAGAAAAAAGAGGCGTTCAACGGTATAATTACATAGTAGATCAGTATGCAACAGGAGGGAACGGCGTGAAGCTCGCGGCGCTTTTGGGAAACGATACGTTGAAGCGGCGCCTTTCTGCGCTGCAGGCCAAGGGCAAGCTGACGCACAGCTTCCTGCTGACCGGGCCGGAGGGCTCCGGGCGGCACACGCTTGCGCGTATCCTCTGCGCCGCCATGCAGTGCACCGCGCCCGGCGAACGCCCCTGCGGCGTCTGCCCGCAGTGCCGCAAGGTGCTTGACGGCGCGCACCCGGACATCTGCATCGTGGATGACCCCGAGAAGAAGACCATTCCCGTCAAGCTCGTCCGCGATGCCTGCACCGATCTGTATATCCGCCCGAACGAAGGGCAGCGCAAGATCTATCTGTTCCCGCGCGCGCAGGACCTGAACCAGCAGGGGCAGAATGTCCTGCTCAAGAGCATCGAGGAGCCGCCTCCCTACGGCACGTTCCTGCTGCTGGCGGAGCACGCCGAGCAGCTGCTGCCGACCATCCGCAGCCGCTGCGTGGAGCTGCGCCTGTCGCCGCTGCCGGAGGCCGTTCTGCTTCCCGCGCTGCGGGAGCGTTTCCCGGACGTGCCGGAGGGCACGCTCCGCGCCGCCGGCGTGCGCGCCGGGGGCTATCTCGGCCGGGCGGAGTCCATCCTGCGGGACGACGCCGGGCTGCTGCCGCAGAGTGCCGCGTTTGTCCGTGCCTACTGCGCGCGGCGTCCGGAGGAGCTGCTGCAGGTGCTCGCCCCGATGGAGCGGCTGAAGCGCGAGCAGCTCCGCCCCATCCTGACGCAGTGGCAGGCCCTTCTCGTCTCTGCCCTGACCTCGCGCAGCGGGCTGCCGCCCCTGCGGCCCGAGTGCGCGCAGATCGCGGAAGCACGCCCCGTCTCGGATATCACGCAGGCGATTGAGGCGATCCGGCTTGCGCTGCGCGATCTGGAGGGCAATGTCAGCCCCGGTGCGATCTGCGGCGCGCTGACCGTAAAGCTGCGGTGAACGCAGTATTTGCAGACTGTCAAAAACCTGCCGGGCCAAAAGCTTTGGAGGGACTTTTTTGACAAGCTGATTTGATTTTATGATGTTTTCCCGTTCATACGGAAAGGAGCTTTTCATGGAAGAACCCAAATTTGAGCAGGTCCCCGAGGAGACCGCGGGGGCCCCGGCAGAGCCCGCCGCGCTGCCCGCGGCCGACGAAGCCCTCATCCCCGAGATGCCCGAAGAGCCGGCCGCCCCGGCGGAAGACCCCATGGTCGAGGTCTGCGACGTGCAGTTCCGTTCCGGGTCAAAGGTCTATTTCTTCGCGCCCGGCGAGCTGAAGATCGCAACGGGAGACGAGGTCATTCTGGAGACTGCCCGCGGGCCCGAATTCGGCCAGTGCGTCCGCGGCAACCACATGGTGCACCCGCGCGAGGTCACTCCGCCGCTGCGCCCCATCCTGCGGCTGGCCACGCAGCAGGACAAGCGCGTCCACGCCGAGAACTGCCGCCGCGAAAAGCGCGCCATGGACGTCTGCCAGCAAAAGATCGCCGACCTCGGGCTGGAAATGCAGCTCGTCTCGGCGGAATATGCCTTTGACGGCAGCAAGGTCCTGTTCTTCTTCACGGCTGACGGCCGTGTCGACTTCCGCGAACTGGTCAAGAGCCTCGCCTCCGTGCTGCGCACCCGCATCGAGCTGCGGCAGATCGGCGTGCGCGACAAGGCGAAGATGGTCGGCGGCCTCGGCATCTGCGGCCGCCCGTTCTGCTGCCGCCAGTTCCTGGACGATTTCCAGCCGGTGTCCATCAAGATGGCCAAGACGCAGAACCTCAGCCTGAATCCCACGAAAATTTCCGGCACCTGCGGCCGACTGATGTGCTGCCTGAACTACGAGCAGGAGACCTATGAGGAGCTGCTGAAGACCAGCCCGAAGAACGAATCGTTCGTCGACACGCCGGACGGCCGCGGCACGGTCACGGAGGTCAATCTGCTCAAGCAGTGCGTCCGCGTCCGGCTGGAGCAGCAGCCAGACACCATCGTCTGCCACCACAACTGTGATATCTGTGTTCTGCGCAACGGCAAGGCGCGCAAGACCGACCCACCCATTCCGGACGATCTCGCGCCGATCTCCGGCAATCCGCAGAAGTGCCGCAAAAAGGAGGCTCCCGAGCTCAAGACCTATCTCGAGCCGGTCGTCATGCGCCAGAACGCCGCCGTGCTGGAAGAGGCCCGCACGAACGAGGCCGACATTCAGAACGAGCAGCAGCGCGGCAAGCGCCGCCGCCGCGGCGGACGCGGCCGCCGACATGAGGGCGAGGGCGAGGTCCCGCAGGAGCAGGAGACCAGACGCCCGGCCGAGGCGAAGAAGCCTGCCGAACCGAAGAAGCCCGCTGAGAGCAAAAAGCCGGCTGAGGCGAGAAAGCTCGCCGAGGCAAGGCCGGAGCAGGCCGAGGGCGAGCCGAAGAAGCAGCGCCCGCGCCGCCAGCGTCCGCCCAGAGCGCCGAAGCCCGAGGGTGAGAAGCCCCCGCGCGCCGAGGCAGCGCCTGTCGATGTCCCGCATGGCGGCGAGAAGCCGAAACCCCGCCGCCGCTCCCGCGGCCACCGCAAGCCCGGCGGCCCGAAGCCCGAGGGCGGAGGGGAAGTGTAAAAATTGAAAATTCAGAGCCGCCTCGCAAGGGGCGGCTCTTCGCAAAACGGAGACTTTACGATGAGTACCTCAAAAGAATACATGCAGTTCGTTCTGGACCAGCTGGAGGAGTTCCCGGACGTGACATACCGCAAAATGTTCGGCGAGTACATGGTCTATCTGCAGGGAAGGCCCGTCCTGCTCGTCTGCGACAACTGTGCAATGGTCAAAAAGCTCCCTGAGCTGGCGGAGCTGATGCGCGGCGCGCCGGACGGCCTGCCCTATGAAGGGGCCAGGGTCCACTCCGTCCTCGATCTGGAGGACCGTGAGCTGGTGCGGCAGGTGATGGATATCCTCCTGCGTGTCACGCCGCTGCCGAAGCGAAGAATTCAGCAGAGTAAATAGAACGCGATCCCCCCGCAGCGAGCCCGGATATTCCGGAAATCCGCTGCAGGGGGATCATGATTATTTTGCTTTGCGGCGATGATAGTTTACAGCCTGACGACTGCACTATACAGCGAGAAGCTGTCGCTGCCGTTTTTATCGGCGGCGTAGAATGTGACGAGCGCGCGGTAGGAATAGTTCACGGGGCCGGTGTAGGTCTGCGTATAGGTATGGGTCATCACGTTGTGGCCCAGCATGGCGGCCGTGTAGCGCGAGGAATAGGTGCGGACCGGGGTCCAGCTCGTCCCGTTTGCGGACTGCTCGATGACGATCGTGGTGACGCCAATGCTGGTCATGGAAGAGCCTGAGCCGGTCGTGGTCTTGATCGAGATCGAGTTCGTACCGCTTTTGGCGATCAACGCATCTGAGCGGCTGATGTAATCGCTGCTGCGCGCGGCGGCCGGCAGGCACAGCGCGGCTGCCAGCAGGGAAAGGATCAGTACAAGAGAAAGAACGCGCTTCATGGATACCTCCGTTTAGTGTATGGAATAGACAATGGAGCGGATCACTTCCGCCGGGACCTTGCCGCAGACCAGACCGGAAACACAGCCGTTCAGCCAGCAGATGCCCGTGGAAGCGTTGTTCGTGTATTGGTAGTACCCGACGTCCCCCAGCGTGAAGTAACTGACGGGCCGCTCGTCCTTCACGATCCAGCTCCCCTCCATTGCGGAAGGCTCCGCGAAGATCGTGAAATCCATGCTGAAGCCTGTGCCGTCCGGCAGGGAGAAGAAGGCATAGAACGAGGTGGTACCGGCGAATTCGTCTCCAAAGTCATACTCCGCCAGCACGGCGCCCTCGGGGACCCAGGACGGGACGACGCCGGTCACGCCGTAGGCTGCCAGCGCGTCGTGCAGCTGCTGCAGGCCCGCGTTGTCCGTGTGGTACTCGCCGCCCTGCGGCAGGCTCCAGCCTGCATGCGGCAGAGCGTCGATCTTGAGATACTCGTCCGTCCAGGTGATATAGGCGTTCGGAGCGTCGCTTGCGCCGGTCTCGACGCGGGGGAACAGAGCGAAGATCAGGATAAACATGGCCGCAGCGGCGGACACCACGCGGATCGGGATGCGGAGGCGGGTGTAGGCCTTCTGCAGGTGCGCGCGGGTGCGTCGGACCGGAGCGCCGGGGGAGTCCGGGGTGGAATAATAGGCGGAGAAATCCTGCCATGCGGCGGACGTGTCGGCCGGAGTCCTGCGGCGCTCGGCCAGAACGGTCAGAATGCTGTCAACGGTCGCCTCATCCAGCGGCGGGCCGTCCAGATCGCTGCGCAGAAGCGTCTGAAGATGTTCGGTTGATAATTTGCGGTACAGTGCGAGTCGGGCTTCGGTTGGTTGATCGGCCATATGAAATTCCTCCCTTCATCCCTATATTTCTTCAGAAACGCAAAACGGACATGTTTTCGGAAATTTTTTTACTTTTATTTGGCAAAAGCTGCTTGCAGAGCTTTTTGCGGATGCGCTGCAGCCGTTTCTGGCTGCTCCAGACCGAGATGCCGAGCTCCTTGGCAACCTCCAGATGCGTTGCTCCTTCCAGCGTGATGCGGCAGAGCAGACGATAGTCCTCCGGCGGCAGCAGGGCGCGGATGGCGTCGAGCAGCTCGCTGATCGAGCCGAACGGCCGGTCCTCCACGGCGAGTTTTTTGCTCTCCTGCGCAAGATCCTGCTCGAGCGAGATGAAGTACAGGGCCTCCAGCGCCCGGCGGCGGCTGCCGACGCGGATCTTGTTCTTGAGCGTCTCCATCAGCCAGGCCTCCGGCTTTGCATGGCGCATGAGCGCGTCCTGCTTGCGGACAGCCTCGAAGAAGGTCTCCTGCACGGCCTCTTCGGCGTAGGCGGCATTGAAAAGGAGGTTCTCGGCGTAGATATACAGCCGTTCATAATTTGCATTGTACAGCGCTTCCAGAAAGGCATTGGCCTCCATGCGCTTCACCAGCCTTTGTGCGGCCGCATGGCCGCGGGATCGGGTTTGTGCGTCGGGTCTGCACCGCACGGCTCCGGAGCGTGATATCCTGTGCGGTACTGCCCTTATTATAGCAGGCAGGTTCGTGCAATGTCAATCGGAGCCTGCCAACAGAATCTGACAATTCGACAGGGTTCTCAGGGCGCGAGCCGGACGAGCTGCTCCGGCTCGTCCGCCGTCAGCGTGACGGTGGCGCGCTGGACGCCGTTTTCCAGCAGGGCGTACGTTGTGCCGAGCGGCACGCCGAACAGGCTGCAGCGGGCGTTTCCTGCCCCGTCGGGGTAGACGACGGCGCGGCGCTCGAAGCCGTCGTTGTCTGTCAGCGTGAATTCCAGACAGCCCTGCTCCCCGGCGGCGAGCGACCGCTGCACGAGCACGGAGCCGACCGGAACGGCCGTCAGATGGAGCTGCTCGCCGTCGGACCAGCACGGGCCGGATTCCGCGCGGACGGATGCGTTCGGCAGAAGGGTAAAGACGGCCTCGCCCAGCGTCGTCACGGCGCGGTAGCGGCCCGGCTCCAGCCGCGCGCTGACGGCGCTGCCGTCCCGGCCGGGGATGAGGCGCTGCAGCTCCTGCCCGGCCTCGTCCTGAATGGTGATCTCGCTGATCTCGCCGTCCGTGCAGAACAGCACGCGCACGAGCATAAGCGGCGCTTCCGTCGGAGCCTCTGCGGCCTGTATGTCCGGTGTGCGCAGGCTCTGCGCCGCGAAAACGGCGCTCATCAGGCCCATGGAGGCGGCGATGGCGACCGCCATGAGCAGAATGGCGCAGCAAAGCCTTGCTGCTTTCTTTTGCATGATTTTTGCCTCCTTCGATAAGATGCCGCCAGTATAGCGCATCCGTCCGGAGAGACCGTCCGAAAATCGTCGAGGGAAACAGGTATAAAAAATTTCCCGCCGGGCGATACTCATGCTCGGAGGTGCTAATATGCAAAACAAGGAAAACGGCTTCGGCCGCTTTGTGAAGGAGAAGGGCTACTACATAGTCCTGCTCCTTTGCGCAGTAGCGATCGGAGTATCGGGCTATCTTCTTCTTTCCGGAAAAAACAGCGACCAGCAGGTCCATCTGAGCACGGAGCGCGCCACGGTCCCACCGGGCGTGCGGGCCACGGAGCACGCGGAAAACGTTGTGGCGACGGACGGCCCGGAGCCGGGCACGGAGGCTACGGAGCCGACGCTGCGCCTGCAGCCGCCGGTGGCGGGCGAGCAGACGGGAGGCTTTGCGGCGGACCATCTGGCCTACAATGCGACGACGCGCGACTGGCGCACGCACGAGGGCCTCGATCTGGCCGCGGCACTCGGCGATCCGGTCTGCGCCGCGGCAGACGGGACTGTCTACACGATCTATGAGGACGAGCGCTACGGCACGACCGTCGTGCTGCGCCACAGCGGCGGCTTCACGACGCACTATGCCAACCTCACCGAGGAGCCGGATGTCGCCGTGGGCGACACGGTCCGCGCCGGGCAGCGCCTCGGCACGGTCGGCCAGACGGCCCTGACGGAGACAGGCGACGCGCCGCATGTGCATTTCGCCCTCTATAACGGCAATACGCCGGAAGACCCGGCAGAATACTGGCAGTGAACAAAGCAGAGGACGGCCGCCCGGCCGTCCTTTCGCGTTCCATCCCCCGCCGCAGCGGCAGAATTGCAAAATCATGATACAAAAATTGATTTTGCAATTC